>Ga0207646_10000802_pt1 | contig 40924 bp, 31 predicted proteins | sample KBSK5502metaG_FD_184343 | JGI IMG/M metagenome (GOLD analysis project Ga0207646, IMG submission 184343) | Corn, switchgrass and miscanthus rhizosphere microbial communities from Kellogg Biological Station, Michigan, USA - KBS K5-50-2 metaG... | ecosystem: Host-associated > Plants > Roots >... | reverse complement strand
ACGATCCAATGGACAACAAATGAATCGTCCGACAGCCAGGTGGAATACGGCGTCACTGTCAGTTACGGTTCGACGACAACTCTCGATTCGACGCTTGTCACTTCGCATCGGGTAAGCCTTGGAGGATTGACCGGAAGCACAACCTATCACTATCGGGTGAAGTCAAAGGACGCAGCCGGCAATCTGGCCACGAGCGGCGATTTCACATTCACAACGCTGGATATCACGCCACCCGTGATCAGTGGAGTCACCGTGAGCAGTATCACTGTGACGTCGGCCACCGTTACCTGGACTACGAACGAAGCCTCCGACAGCCAGGCCGACTACGGTATATCGACCGCGTACGGCTCTTCCACTCCGTTGAATACGAATCTTGTGACCAGCCACACCGCGTTGCTGACGGGACTATCGTCAAATACTCTTTATCATTACCGCGTGGACTCCAAAGACGCGGCGGGAAATCTCGCCTCTTCCGGGGATTTCACATTCAACACACCTATCCTCGATGTAACTGCTCCCACGGTATCGATCACGGCTCCTGCCGCAAACGCCACGCTTACGAACACCGTGACGGTGACTGCTTCGGCAAGCGACAACGTCGGTGTGGCGTCGGTCCAGTTCGTACTGGATGGCAACAACCTTGGATCTGCATTAACGACATCGCCTTATTCCATCTCCTGGAACACCCGAACGGTGGCGAATGGCGCGCATACTTTGACTGCAATCGCTGGCGATGCGGCCGGCAACAGCGCAACCAGCGCCGGAGTTCCAGTGAATATCAGTAATGTGCCGGTTGTCCTCGTGCAGGGTGCCGGAGCTACCAGCAATCCGAGCGCGACGAGCATTGCGCAAGCGTTCACCAGCACCAATACGGCCGGTAATTTCATTGTGGCCGCGGTCTCTTCGGAGAACAATCCGGCGGTGACCTGTTCCGATTCCCAGGGGCACTCGTACAGTATCGCCACCACTCAGTACGACAACATCAAGAATCAGTTCCTGGCGATTTGCTATGCCGCGAACGTCCGTGCCGGAGCAAATACCGTGACGGCGACATTCAGCGTTACTGGGGGATACCGCCGACTGCTGATTCATGAATATGCCGGGATCGCTTCGGTGAGCCCGCTGGACGTCGTTGCCCTGAACATTGCCAATGGCAACACCCTGACAGACTTCACTACGACCACCGCGGCCACCACGACGGCCGCCGGCGATCTGATTTTCAGCGCCATCATGGATGATGAAGGAACCAATACGTTTACCGCCGGCACCGGTTTTACACTCCGGCAATCCGTCAATAACATGGATCTGGCTTCGGAAGATCAGGTGCAGGCAGCGGCCGGATCCATAGCTGGCACTTACACGCTCGCCGCGGGGCATCGTTTTCTGGCTCAGATGGCCGCATTCAAGACGGGGTCCGCGGTTGATATAACGCCGCCTGTCATTAGCGGAATTGCTGTCACCAGTATCGGTGCGACGAGTGCGTCGATCCAATGGACGACCAACGAAGCATCCGACAGTCAGGTGGAATATGGCTTGACCGCGAGCTACGGCTTGACAACAACCCTGGATGCTACCCTTCGAACCGCACACAGCGTTGCAGTCGGTGGCTTAACAGAGAGTACCACCTATCACTATCGTGTGAAGTCGAAGGACGCGGCCGGCAACCTTGCCACCAGCGCCGATTCAACGTTCACAACTGCCGACATTACACCGCCGGTCATCAGCGGCGTGGCCGTGACCAATATCAGTGGAACAGGTACGACAATCCAGTGGACTACAAATGAAGCATCCGACAGTCAGGTCGAGTATGGCCTCACGACCAGCTATGGCTCAACGACAGCGCTGGATGCGACACTGCAGACCACTCACTCCGTCGCCCTGAACGGATTGACCAACAGCACAACTTACCACTATCGCGTGAAGTCGAAGGATGCCGCCGGTAACCTCGCCATGAGTGCCGACTCGACATTCACGACCAACGACGTCACGCCTCCTGTCATTAGCGGAGTCACCGCAACGACGGTTGCAGCGACGAGCGCGACAATACAGTGGACGACGAATGAAGCATCCGACAGCCAGGTGGAATATGGTCCGACGACCAGTTACGGTTCGACGACGACGCTGGATGCCACACCTCGAACCGCTCATTCCGTCGCGCTCACTGGACTGAGCGACGGAACAACCTATCACTATCGTGTGAAGTCGAAGGATGCCGCCGGCAATCTTGCCACAAGTGCCGACTCAACTTTCACCACGAATGACATTACGCCGCCGGTCATCAGCGGTGTCACCACGACAGCAATTGCTGCGACGAGCGCAACGGTACAGTGGAACACGAATGAAGCATCCGACAGCCAGGTGGAATATGGTCTGACGACCAACTACGGCTCAACGACGACGCTGGATCCGACGCTGCGAACCGCGCATTCCGTCGCGCTGGGCGGACTGACCGACAGCGCAACGTACCACTATCGCGTGAAATCGAAAGACGGCGCGGGCAACCTCGCCACCAGCGCCGACGCAACATTCACGACTAACGACGCCACACCACCGGTCATCAGCGGAGTGACCACAACGGCGGTTGCAGCAACGAGCGCGACAATACAGTGGACCACTAACGAAGCCTCCGACAGTCAGGTGGAGTATGGTCTGACGACCGCCTACGGTTCCACGACGACGCTGGATCCGACGCTGCGAACCGCGCACTCCGTCGCGCTGGGCGGACTGACCGACAGCACAACGTATCACTATCGCGTGAAGTCGAAGGACGCCGCAGGCAACCTCGCCACAAGTGCCGACTCGACATTCACGACGAATGACATCACGCCGCCGGTCATCAGCGGTGTGGCGGTGACGAGTATCAGTGGAACAGGCGCCACGATCCAGTGGACCACGAATGAACTATCTGACACCCAGGTGGAGTATGGACTGACCGGTACCTACGGCTCAACGACAACACTGGACAGCACGCCACGAACAGCACACTCCGTTTCCGTCGGTGGATTGATCGACAGCACGACTTATCACTACCGCGTAAGGTCAACAGACGCGGCCGGTAACCTCGCTGTCAGCGCCGATTCGACTTTCACAACCTCCGACATCACACCGCCGGTCATCAGCGGCGTCGCCGTAATCACCGTTGGCGGCACAAGCGCGACAATTCAATGGTCGACAAACGAAGCCTCCGACAGCCAGGTGGAATACGGTCTCACAGCGAGCTACGGTTCAACAACAACCCTCGATCCAACGCTCGGCATGTCGCACATTGTCACGGTAGGCGGACTCGCAGGAAGCACGACTTATCACTACCGTGTTCGGTCAAAGGACGCCGCCGGCAATCTCAGCACCAGCGCGGACGCGACATTCACAACTTTAGATACGACACCCCCGGTCATCAGCGGTGTCCTCGTAACCAGCATCACTGGTACAGGTGCGACAATCCAGTGGACTACGAATGAAGGATCCGACACCCAGGTGGAATATGGCCTCACGGCGGCCTACGGTTCGACCACAACGCTCGATCCAACGCTGGGCACCTCGCATACGGCGGTGCTGGGCGGCCTGACGGGAAGCACGACCTATCATTACCGCGTGCGATCGAAGGATGCCGCCGGGAATCTCGCCACGAGTTCGGATTCGACATTCACGACATCCGACATCACTCCTCCCGTGATTACCGGAGTCACCACAACGATAGTCGCGGCCACGAGCGCAACGATCCAATGGACTACAAATGAAGTCTCCGACAGCCAGGTCGAATTTGGCCTCACGTCCAGCTACGGTTCGGCCACGGCCTTGAACCCTGCTCTGGTGACCGCTCATAGCATGGTATTGTCGAACTTGTCGCCCGCAACGACCTATCACTACCGTGTGGATTCGAGAGACGCCGCGGGGAATCTCGCCACGTCCGCTGATTTCACTCTGACGACTGCCGCGCTCGATACAACCCCGCCGACCATCAGTATCACGAGCCCACTTAACGGCGCAACGGTAAGCGGCACTATTACGTTGACCGTGACCGCGACCGACAACGTAGGTGTGGCGGGCGTGCAGTATTACCTCGACAATGTTGCACTCGGCACGGAGCAAACGACGAGTCCATACTCGATGTCGTGGAACACAACGACTTCAGCTGACGGCGCTCACGTTCTGAAAGCCGTTGCACGTGACGCCGCAGGCAATACAGGTCAGAGTGCGGTCGTTACCGTGCAGGTTTCCAATGGTGCGCCCATCACATTCAAACAGGCAGCGGCCACCACCAGCGACGCAACGGCTTCGACGGTGACTCAGGCGCTTACCTCAGCGACAACCGCCGGAAATCTGATCGTCGCTGCAGTTTCGTGGGGAAGTTCAAGCGGCTTAACCTGCAGTGACAATCAAGCGAACGTGTACACAACGGTTACAGTCCAGTTTGATGGGACCAAAAATCAGTCGCTTGGCATTTGCTATGCGCCCAACATCAAGGGCGGCGCAGTAACGGTGACGGCGACATTCAGCGGCACACCACCGTATCGACGCATTGCCGTCCACGAGTACAGCGGGGTTGCCGCAACGAATCCCGTCGACGTGACCAAAATCAACAACGCGAATGGGACAACCACGGCGAACGGCATCACGACGACAGCTGGAGTCACAACGGCATCGGGAGATCTGATATTCGCAGCGGTAATGGATGATGCCGGAGCTACCACCATTACGGCGGGCACTAACTTCACACGCCGGAGTTCCGTGGGCAGTGCCGACCTTGCTACCGAAGATCTGATACAAGCCGCTGCCGGTTCAATCGCCGGTACATGGACATTCACGACCGCGGACCGGTATCTGGCGCAGATGGTTGCGTTCAAGCACAAGTAGTCGAGCGCTGATCGTTGGTGCAACCTGTAGGGCCGAGGGGAACAGGCGGCGGGCGGCGTTTTTTCCGGTTCGATCACCAGCAAAATAGGTTTTCATTCGAGTGTGTGTTGACAAACGTCTATAACGCACAAAAATGAGAACCCTAGCTTCAAGGAGGAGACCTATGCTATCGATTAAGAAGATGAATCGTAAGCCGGTGGCCACGCTGAAGAGGTCGATGGGGTATTCAGCAGTCTTGCGGATCTTTCGCGTTCTGTCGATTTTGCTCATCTGCTTTGCTGCCGCAGGCCCTGTTTTCGCCGAGGACGGTACCGCCAATACTTGTCAAGCAGCAAGCTCCCTGTCTGTGCTGGTCCGGGGCAAGAACGTGACTGCGTATGTTCCCAACGGCGCCTGGGGCGTGCCGACACTTAACATCAATGTGGTGCCCATCGAGGGCGATAACGTTTCCACGAGGATTCCCCCGATCCCCACGCGGCAGCCGGTCAATTCCTGCGCTTCAAATTCCCAAACCGGCCAGACAATCTGCACAGCCAATAACCCTGATGATGCGCGCGCCCAGGCAGGAGAGAATGACGTTTATTTGATCTCCGGCACAACTATTAAGCAGCCTTATTTGCGGAGTGATGCGAAAGGCGTCGCGATGTTCAACGAAGGTAACTGCACAAACTGCGCAGTCGCAATAGATCCCGTTCACAATAGGGCTGTGATTGGTCTCGCGCTCAATGCCGGTGTGTTTCCGTGGGTTACGGGTTTCCAGGTGTTGGATCTCGACAATCCGAACAAGCCCGGCGTGACATTCCCATCTCAGGCACCGAATGTGGACGGTACCGGCCAGCAGATTTCGGCGGGCTTTCTAATTGATCCGGGGCACAACCTGATACTGTCACCGAACCAGCACGGCACCTACGAAATCATCAAGTTGGGTAAAGCCGACGATGAAAAAGATGGGGATGACGACAACAATAACGGCAATAGTAACAATAAAGACAAGGACAATAACAAAGCCAAGATCACACCCACGTTCGCCGAGAATACCAATGGAAGCCAGAGTTTTGGGGCGGCGGCAGCGGACTGTAAGGGCGGCACGATTTTGGCGAGTATCCAGGATTTCTCCAGCGGTACCTCGCAGGTGCTTATTGGTGATTCGGACAAGGGCAAAACCAAGTCCGGGCCGCCGGCCATCACGTGGTCCAACCCACCTTCGGTCCTTACCGACTCCAAGCTCAGTTTCGGAGCAAACGGCATAGCCGTGGACCAGGATACGCGTACAGGGATTATCACGGGAGAATTCGGGTTCATCAATCCAGGCCTTGGCGGCAATGTCACGGCCTTCCAGTTATCCAAAAATCCTGACGGCAAGAGTCCCCGGATCACGGATTGGGTCACGTGCAGTATTGACCAGGGCTTTAATATCGGCCTCGCCCCGCACACCGTTACGACCTACCCGAGTCCGAAGGGCGACGATGCTATGGCTGTCCTCTCGGATTTTGATCCTTCCCGCGGCGTCACGAAGGTTGCGGTGATCGATCTCACGAAGATGTTGGATAAGAAGATTGTGACGCGCACCGGAAACGGCCTTGGACACGCCTGTGCTCAGGGCACTCTGCCCTCCGGACCATCTGACAAAGATGACAAGGGTGACAAAGATGATCGCGGGCCTGTGCTGCGCGTCATCAACCTGCAGTAGTGAATGAGGGCGGCGGAGCGGACGCTTCACCGCCTCCACCTCTCAAGGTTGTAATTGTGTCTTACACTGTCCGAAGGAGCACACCTGGCCCGGGTTGCAACACACGCCGTTACAGCAGACCAGTGAAGTGGAGCAGCAGGTGCTTGTAGCCGCATTGCAGCAGATTTGATTGCTGTTGTTGCAGCAGTTGGTGCCACAGGCCGTGAAGCCCGAGCTACATGCTGCGAGAGCGGCGGCAGGCATGCCAATGGCAGAAAGAAACGCTCCTGCGATCATCCAACCAGTGATGCGGAATGCCTCTCTTCGACGTAGTGGACTGGACAGCACTCCTGAAACTTCCTGCATCGTGTCGACAAATCTCTCGATTCGCCCTGGCATGAATTCATTGCGCAGAAGATCGCGAATCTGCTCAAACCCGACCGCGACTTCGCGCTCGGTGCGACCGTCTTCACCAATCAGAAACGCAACCGGCGTGGCGAAGATTCCGTACTTGCGGGACACTTTCCATCGGTCCTGGATGACAACGGGAAAGTCGAAGCCGTATGCTTCAGCCTTGTGACGGTTCTCTTCGATGTCCCCGCGGCTTATGACAACAATTTCGGTCGCGCTTTCGGTCACGATGCTCCGGCGTCGCCCGTACATTCGGACCAGATACGGCGCAAGCTGCATACAGGGCCCGCAATGTGGATCACTGAAGATCAGAATCACGCGCCGGCCGCGGTATTGTTGCAGGGAAATCGATCGTCCGTTCAAGTCCGGTATCGTGAACTCTGGCGCAACGCTGCCAGGCTTCAGACCATTGCGTTCAATGCGGCTTTCGCGGAGTGGTTTAAGACCCGCGAGCTTTCGGCGTTTGGGTCCATCCCCTTCGGTTGCTGACAATTGTTCTACACTCATTGCCGGCCGATCGTACGAATGGATTGGTCGTTCGTCAATCGGTATCCGCAGAAGATCACCAAACGCGGAGGGACGTTGCAACGGTCGATAATTCCCTGTTATTTTCTGGCGGCTCGAAATGAACAAAATTGCGGTTTTGCTGGGCGCTATTCTTAGCCTGGTTCCGAACATCCAATATCTGGCCGATCTCCGGTATCGCCTCGAGCCGGCTCCGGAATACTCTGTCTGCCGAAGTCTTCTCTGCTCCGATCGGCAGCTGCTGGACTCGGCCGATCGTCTTGCTCACGGGAACAAGCGGGACAAGGCTGTGGCTGTGGCGAACCTGCAGGAAGCGCTGCGGCGAAGTGTTGCCGATCCGGATCGATGGGCTGCTCTGGGTGACGCGTTCTTTGAAGCCGGGCGAGTCCAGGAAGCGCAGTATTGCTTTACGCGAGCCGTGGATCTTGGGCCGCAGAATCCTCCAGCTTTTTGGCGAACAGCCCAGTTCTACGCACGAATCCAGCAGCCGGTTCGCAGCCAGGAATACCTCGGGAAGATGCTTGCACTCCTGCCCGAGTACAAAGAACTCGTTTTCGATACCTATATCTCCTCCGGGAGTGACGTCATCGAAACGTTTCAACATGGCATTCCACCAAAAAGTCACCTGGCGCAGGACTACTTCCGGTATCTGCTCGCGCACAATGCGCCATTAGCCGACATCCGTAAAGCCTGGGATTGGTTGCAACGCAACTCTCCAAATGATGATCGGCTGGCCGGCGATTATGTAGATTGGCTGTCGAGCAGGCACGAATACGGTCTGGCAGCGGAGACCTGGAACCGTAGTGTAACCGCCTACGATCGTACTTACCTCAATCCCAATCTCGTTTTCAATGGAGACTTTGAATCTCCGCCGTTCCCATCCGGCCTGGACTGGAGATTCGCCGAAACTCCGGGCGTAACGATCAAACGCGATTCCACTGTCGCAATGTCGGGCTCCTCGTCATTGAAAATAGAATTTGATGGAAAGGAGAACATCAACTTCAACTCCATCGCGCACGACGTCGTTGTGACTCCAGGCCGTTATCACTTCAAAGCGTGGGTCCGCACTTCGGAATTGACAACGGATCAGGGAATCGGTTTTCGCCTTGTCGATTCAGCGGGCCAGGTAAATCTGGAAACGAAGCGGCTGACGGGAACCCACGATTGGACATCTCTCGATCTGGATTTCACCTTGTCGGGAGCCGCGCGGTTGCTGCGAATCGCGGCTATACGGCAACCATCGTGGAAGTTCGATAACCGGATCGCTGGCAAAGTGTGGATCGATAATGTCTCGCTTGTCAGGTTATGAGCAATTCCCGCGAGCCGAAGTCCAAACCGGCCACGATACCTGGATGGCGGTTCTACGACGCCCGCGCGTGCTCCACCCGCGACCGTGCAGCTCTCCTGGCGGCTCCCCAAGCCGACTGGCAGGACGCGCCTTCATCAATAAATCGTCGGCACCATAATTCGAAGGTGATGAGTGTCCAGAGTTGCAAGTCCAGCGGCCGGCCCCGATCGTTCATTTCGATGAGACGTTCGAGATACGGCTTCCTGAAGATTCCCCGTTCGAGGCACTGCCGTGAGAGCAGCAAGTCGCGCATAAACGAGCTGAGCTTGCCTCGGAACCATCGGCCCAGGGGAATGCCGAAGCCCCGTTTCGAGCGATATAAGATCTCGTTCGGGAGTATGCCTTCCATCGCCTTCTTGAAGATGTACTTCGTGGTGACGCCTTTCAGCTTCAGCTCGGGCGGTATGGTTGCCGCAAATTCGACGAGCTTGTGATCCAGAAGCGGCACGCGCGCTTCAATCGAATGCGCCATGCTCATGCGGTCGACCTTCGTCAGGATGTCGTTGGGCAGGTAATTCTTGATGTCCAGGTATTGGAGCGACGAGAGCCAGTGCATCCGGCCGTTGTGGAAAAAACTTCGCCAATTCGCGCCGTCCCGATGCCGGAGTTCGTTGTACACGTCCGGCTCGAACAACGAGACTTTCTCGAACTCGCGGAAGAGCATGTTTGCGTCGAGGTACCGATCGGCGCCATCAAGCGCCAGGTGCCGCAGGAAATTGCGTCCCTTCATGCCTTCCGGCATCGACCGTCCAATGAAGCCGGCCGCCTGGCGTACGGGGGCCGGAACCCGGGACATGCTGCGTTCGCGGCGTTCGACCAGATATCGGTCGTAACCGGCGAAGAGTTCATCGCCGCCGTCACCGGACAAAACGACAGTCACATGCTCCGAGGCGAGCTTTGAAACCATGTACGTCGGAATGGCGGACGAGTCGCCGAACGGCTCGTCGAGATACCAGGCGAGATCATCAATGACGTCGAGCACATTGGGCTCGATCACCAGCTCGTGATGATCCGTCTCGAACTTTCGCGCGACTTGTCGCGCGTAATCCAGTTCGTTGTATTCCTGCTCCGCGAAGCCGATTGAAAAGGTCTTCACCTGGCCCGAACCGATGCGAGCCATGGTGGCCACGACTGAACTGGAGTCGATGCCACCACTCAAAAACGCGCCGAGCGGCACATCGGCAATGAGTCGAAGCCGGACCGACTCCTCGAGCAGATCGCGAAGCCGCTCGACGAAATACTGCTCGGGCTTACCGTAATCGGGCTCGAAATCAACGTCCCAGTACTCTCGAACGCGCACGCCGTCTCTCGCTGAAGCCGTGAGAACGTGGCCTGGCTTCAACTTGTGAACGCCTTCAACAATGCTCTCCGTAGAAGGCGTGCACAAGGCGCTGAATAAATGATTCACCGATCCCCAATTCAGGCGGCGCTCGATTTCCGGAAGCTGGAGCAATACCTTTAGTTCGGAGCCAAACGCGAAACGTCCGTCGGCAACGGTGTAGAAGAGCGGTTTGATTCCCAGCCGGTCGCGAGCCAGCAGCAGCGTCTTGTGGCGCTCGTCCCACACGGCGAAGGCAAACATGCCACGCATTTTGTCGACGCACCGTTCGCCGTACTGCTCGTAGAGATGAACGATGACCTCGGTATCCGTACCCGTGTAGAAGCGATGACCTTGCCGTTCGAGTGAGACTCGCAAGGATTGGAAATTATAGATTTCGCCGTTAAAGACAACCCAAACCGATTGATCTTCGTTGTGGACGGGCTGATGGCCCGTCGCGAGATCAATAATGCTCAACCGACGCATGCCCAGCGCAACGCCGTCGCGAACGTAATAGCCCGCGTCATTTGGGCCGCGATGCACCATCGCATCGCACATCGACTGAACTTCGTATTCAGATACCGGCTTGTCGCCGAGACTCAGCAGACCGGCGATTCCACACATACAAACTCCTCTTCATTGCAGCTTTCTCTTCAGGCGTCAGCAACCCGAACAACAGCGCAAGCACAGTGAACGTACACATATAAGCCATCCCCGACGCCGGCAGCAGGATCAGCAATGGAACGTCCAGCTTCGCGTTCAGAATGACGGACGGAATGGCGCTGATCATCGACACCAGCAGAATGCTGCCCAGGCTGCTCCAGGGCAGTAATTGAGCCATGCCCACCTGCAGCAGCGTCTTTACGCGCGCCAGATGCATCACTTTTGCAAGCAGCATGCCAGTGAGTGTGATGAGCACTGCACCGATCAAATGGAATTTGAAGATGAACCAGCCCATCAGGGCCACGATCATTACCAGGCGTGTGATATTGGTTGTCAGGAGCCAACGGTTCTCTGCAAAAGTTCTCAGCACGCCATCCGTCGGCAAAACCGAAAACAAAATGGACAACGACCAGAGCATAAAGATCGGCACGCTCGCGGCATACGCTGACGTATAGAGGAGCGTGATCAGCGGGTACGCATTGACCACGAGCAAGCCGACGAGTGGCAGGAAAACCAGAGCCAGTCTGCGGACCGTGTCCTTCCAGACCAGCAAGACGCGGTGCGGCTGTCCTTCCCGCAGATGTTCACCCATCTGAACCATCATCACATTGCATGTTGGCGTAAACATGAAATCGACGAGTGGAATCTGAAGACAACCGACGGAATAGATTGCGAATGTGGCCGCGTCGAAGTGCCACGATACCGCGTACTGGTGATAGTTCTGTTGAATGATCTGAATGAAAATCGCGCATGAGTACGGGATGGTATACCCGAGCTGTTCCCGCAGAAGCGACGTATCAAACCGCAGTTCATTCCCGAATTCGGCTCGGAAATACACGAACATGGCGACAACACGCAGCGCGCAAAACACGACTGCGCCCATCAGCATCAAGCCGAGATTGCGCGTGATCAGCGCCGGCAAAATAAGGAAGGCCGCGCGAAGAACGTCCGAGAGCACGTAGGTGACGGTGGCCAGCCGAAAGGTTTTACGGTTGATCATCGTGATCTCGAGCACGGTGCCCATGAGCATGAACAACAAATAGAGAGCTGCAAGCGGCATGTATGCAGTCAGCGGCTCGTTGTTGACCCAGCGTGCTACACGCGATGCGTTCAGGATCAGGCCGGCGGCGAACAGCCCGCCCATCACTCCAAGCATCACCAACGAATTGAAAATGTATTGTCCGGCCCGCTTCGGATTCGCGGGCAGGAAGTAAAACAGGCATTCCGATAGACCAAATTGGCCAACGCCGAAGAGCGTGTATGTGATCAGCCAGAATTGTTTGTAGGTACCAAATTCGGTTTGAGAAAAAATGCGGGTCAGCACAGCGGGCACAAAGAACGTGACAGCGAATGCCACGGCCCTGCCCGACATCAACATCAGTGCGGGCTTGAATGTCGAGTCACTTCGTTCCATCCACCAATTCCTGAGAGTCAGTCATGTGTTTTGTTGCGATAATGAGAGCGATCAGAATGTAAGGCCACCAGCTATAAGAAAATCCGCCTGAAAGGCTGCACACCAGGAATCCCCAGAATGCGAGTTCGAGTGCCGCCGCATCCAGGCTCAATGCTCCCTGCTGCAACCTCCATGCCTGCAAGACCGACAATCCCATCAGAAACATGAACGGCACAAATCCGAGGATTCCGGTTTCGCTCAAAATCTGAATGAAAGTGTTGTGGACGACCAATTGTGACTGGCAGCCACAATTAAGTTCGGGAGGAACATAGAGCGGATACGCAAACATCGAACATCCGGGCCCAATGCCGGTCAGCGGATTGTCTTCGAACATTCGGAAACCGGCAATGAACGTGCCGATGCGCTCTTTAACGGTTGAATCGTGCGATATATCGTTGAAATTCTGGCTCCGTTGCCAATACGCGCCGGCAAGGATCACCATGCCAACCAATCCCAGAATCATCACGATTCGCAGCACCGGCGACTTTTGTTTCCATCCCGCGAGGCCAAGCACGGCGACCAGACCCATCATGCTGCCGCGGGAATATGTGAAGAAAATCGCGAGCAGATAAGTCGCTATCATGCCTGCCAGCGCGATGCGGCCGAACCATCGGGATTTGATCGCCAGCATGGCAGCGATCGGAATCAGGATCACGAGACCGTATGCATCTTCATTAGGATTCGCCCACACCCCAATCCACGCGGCGCGGCCATCGCGAACAATGTGGTTGAGATAGTGTTGGATGGTCCCGGCGGCCGGAAACATTCCGCCGATGACCATCGTCCACAGAACCTTTCTCAGGCGATCCGGGGTGGTGACGGTGTTCTCGATGAGAATATAAATAAGAACGATCTTGGCGATATCCGACGTCTTGTTGAACGCAAAGCCGGGCCAGAATGCGCTGAAGCTCGAAAGAAAACACGCGGCCAGGAAGCTGATCAGCAGAATGCCTTGTGGCCACATCATTCGGAATGTCTGTCTCGACTGGCCGAGTTCGATAAACATCATGACCATCGCCGATGCGGCAACGAGCAATACCGGCCGGAACGCATCAAGCTGTGGAAAGGCGATGGCGATGTTCGAATACAGGAGCAGCAGAAACAGGATGAGAAGCTTGAACGAAAGCTTCATCCCTGTGCCTTCTGCGGCTGGAGCGATCTCGCGTACCCAGCGCCCTGGTGCAGGAAGGGTCAGCTCATGCTGAAGCGATCGTTCCATGCTTCTCCTCACAACGGATGGCGGAATGGTTGTGGTCGCAGCGATCCTTAGGATCAAATACCCACCGGGTCTGGCAGCTCATCACAGCCGAGGAGAAGACGCCAAATGCGTTCAGGCATGAGCGCTCCCACAACACTTTGCGCGGTATGGTCAGTAGTGGCTGCTTTTGATCGCGTACGTGACATATGGAATAACCGAAGCGGTAACCGGCGCCGCTCACAGCCTGAACGATGCCCGGATTGAACCTTCCATCCGGATACGCGAAATGTTTGATGGACGTCTTCAGGCGAGCTTCGAGAATTTGCTTTGATTCGATCAGTTCCCTTCGCGCCATCTCCGGGCTTTCGCTGGTCAACAGCAGGTGCGACTTCGTATGCGACCCGATGGTCATGCCGCCGCGATGGAGCGTTTCGATCATGCCCCATTTCAAGGGAGCCATTTCAGCGGACAGACTCTTCTCTAACTCGGCGTCGCTCTCGAGTTCGCCAAGTGCCTTCTCGAGCGCCTGTCGTGGAAAATTATCGAGAAATACGTTCATCACAGCGAACGGTTCATCTTCCGAACGAGGTAATCGATTCAAGGAGGCCGCATCCGCGCCGGTCGCCTGAAGCGCGCGTCGCATGGTGGATGCCAACGGCAGCCCACGCACGTGCAGCAGCCGGAGTGACAGATACAGCCGATCGAAGAATTGAGGTCCGCTGGTATCGACGAGTCCTGTCACAACGAAGAAGGCTGCCGGAATCCCTTTACGCTTCAGCATCGGATACGCGTGGTAATAGACGTCACTGTAGCCGTCATCGAACGTGATCGCCGCTGAAGGTTTCGCCGGAAATGGCCGCCCGGCGGCGAGATAAGATCCGATTTCGTCAAGCGGCATCAAGTTAAATCGCTTCGCCAACCAGTCGATGTGCCGCTCCAGCATTCGAGTGCTGATCAGCATCGATGGGTTGGAAGCCTTGGCACTTCGGCCGAAATTCTCGACGACGCGGTGATAACAGACAATGAACGGCAACTGCCCGTGGACCTGCGTGGACAGTACTCGTCCGGCGCCGGTCCACGTGTAAGCATAGGCAATGCAAGTCTTACATATAGAACGAAGCATGGTTCATCCCTGTTTCAGCACACGACGTGCCATTCGTCGTGCAGCTCGATTGAAGTCAATCGCACGCTTGTAAAATCGCCCAGGCCTGTGAGGTGGATACAATTCAAGGCGGCCGAGCTCGCGCCGGTCATGGGCCCAGTGGAACTTGTATTCCTCATCCCCATGGAGCAGGTCGTACTCAGAAGCTCCCTCTTCGATCGCAGCCTTTATCGAGAGCCCCATCATCACCAGTCCGACACTGTTCTTGTTGAACGCCGGATCAAAGCCCGATTGGTAAAAGTAAAACGTGGGACCGTATCGCATTCCATATATGGCCGCCACCGGTCGATCATCCAGTGAGAGGATGTAGAGGCGCAGCCAGCCGCACCGGGCGGCAAGACCCACGAATTCCCGGTGAAATTCAATCGTCGAAGAGGTTGGAAAGGCTTCGGAGTTTCCGCGACAGTCCCACCTCTTTCGATGCAGCTCCATGATGACATCCAGGCCGCGTAGGGCATCATTCGATGACCGGATGCTCTCCAGTCGTACGTCGAAGGTTTTGTGTAACGCGCGAAGCCGCCGGTTGAAGTTATACCGGTGACTGGAACCCAGCGTTCCAAGGTATGTCTCCCAGGTGTGATTGGTCAGATCGATGAAGGGGCACACGTTAATCCCGGTCTCCTGTGCGGTCCATCGATCACGTCGCAGGATCTCCGGCAGGGCAGAGACAGCGCAGGCGTGCCGGCGGAGCTGGCTGAACTGCAGCATCATTCCTCGGCGGCTCAGCTCACCGCTGAAGCCACGAATGGCTTCATCTTCACAGTCGCGTTGAATGATGGCGTCGAGATAATCCGAGCCAATGATGCCGCTCGCGATGAACTCGAGAAGGCGGGGCATCATGCGCGCGTACTGCGGCGGGCGCAGCGCCAGCGGCATGATACCGATCAGTCGTCCGCTTTCACGCGCGGTAACGATTGAAAGTTGGCGTGCTTCGTGAAGGTGTTTCCACCAGGTCGACATCCACTCATGTGTCAGAAACACGCAATTGGATGCGCTCGACTCGAGGAGACCATTCCAGTCTTTCCCAAGCTGGTAAAATTCTTGTGCCGATTCAATCCGTTCGAAAATCATCGCTTTCTTATCCTGCCAGCCCCACCCCGAGCTTGAGAATCTGTTGAGCCATGTACTCTGCGGTCTCTGGCGTCACGTCCTGATGGATCGGTATTTCCAGCACGTGACGGCGGAGAAACTGCGCATGAGATTCGCGGCGAAAACTTTCGGGATCGCCACGATTCCAGAATTGCACCGTTTCAATGCCCTGCCTGGCCAGCGCTGCGGCGGCCGCGTGTTTGTTCGCCACGAGCAGAGGAAAGAATAAAGGGCATACTCCAGGAGCAAGCTGCTTTTCGAGCAAAGCGATGTGTCCGTGCAAACGATCTTCCAGGATTGTGAAATTTCGCCGGCGAGTCTTCCTGATCCACTCGTATTTAAAACGTGCCAGGAGCGCGTGACAGATCGGCGACATGCCGACATTTACTGCCGAGACATCGAATCCGGTATTCCCTACCGGCATGCGCTGAATTCTCGTTGCCGTGAGAATGCGGCCCGTCACACGTTTCAAGGCAAAAAGGATTCCTCCCAGAACTTCATTCCGGGACCGGAGCCAGGCTAATGTCAGTTCGGTGGTCGCAGCCATCACTGACGACGCGGAGCATTGATGTACCCGGAGGCAGGCATCACGTGTGGTGTTGTTGGCAACCAGCACACCACCGTTCGGCAGAGGCAATGACTTATAAAGACAAAAGACCGCATACGCGCCGAACGTACCGAGCGGCTTACCATCGAGCTCGCTCATGAAGGAAAGCGCACAATCCTCGACCAGCACGAGATTCTTTTCCCTGCACAGCGTCTCGATTTCATTCATCGGCTGGGGCCAGCCGATGAAATGCGTCACGTAAAGGACGCGGGGTTTTGGCTCGATGTCACTCAGGGCTGCTATGGCGTCGAGATCCGCATCAAGATCCTTCTTCACCGGGTAATAACGGATCTTCATGCCTGCGGCTTTCATCGCGGCGATCTCGTTGCCATGGTGATAATCCGGGGCCAGCACGATTTCGTCGCCATTCGAACGAAGCGACCGCATCAGATGATAGATACCGTTTCGCGCTACATAAAAGTAGGTCTTCGCTGGAGACTTCAACGGAAACGGCAGAGTTTGCGTCGCGCGGCCGGCCAGGAATTGAGTCGGATTCAGACTCGGTAACCCAGGGATGTACATAAGCGTCCTAGCTGTGGTTTGATCGTCGGCACGACATTGAATTTCAGATAATGCAGAAGCCGCGGCCGGAAACGGTTCCGGAACAGAAACAGCCAGCGATGGCCGCGGGAGCACTTCGTCCAATCCAACTTCCATTCGTCGTCAACGCCAAGAAAGTCGTACTCCAGAAGGTGGGACGCGCAGGCATCCTGCAGAACCAGATTGAGCAGCATGTTGCCGGGGGAATACGTGTGATATTTGGGATCGTAGCCGATCTTCACGCCGTACAGTTTTCGATCGCTGCATAAAATATAGCTGAAGGAAATGCGTTTCCCGCCGATGCGAAGGAAACTCAGCCGAAGCTGCCCAACATCGGCCTGGCGCTCGGCGAGGCGTGTATAAAATTCCGTCGCGGCGGGATCTGAAATGATCGCGGTGCCTTGCTGACCCTTCCACGCTGCAGCCTCGATCCTCAGGCCTTCCTGCGTGGCTTCCCGGACGCGATCCTTTTCGCTGATAACTTCCACATCGATCGTGCCGAGTTTGCCCAGGCGTTCATATCGCTTCCTCAGGTTGTATCGGTATCCGCCCTTCAACCTGCCAAGCAATTCTTCGTACGTACAATTCAGCGGTATGTATGGAGACTGGGGCGCAACCCATTGGCCTGAAAGCCAACCTTCCTCCTGCGCGAACTGCTCGAAAGCGGAAAGCGTGGATGAGTCTTCGGGAAGCTGTGTCAACACCACCATGTCGCAATCGCTTCGCTGCAGGTGGTCCCAGAGCGCGCGGTATACGGCGTCACCGCAGCCTTTCTCGACAACGAAGTCGAACCGCGGCGTATGCGAGTTGTATATCGACTCGATCGATTGGATCCTGAGTCCGTACAGCCCCTTATTCGAACGCATCATCGGCGCCGCCCCGATGAGCTCTCGCCGCGAGCGTACCGTCAGGACGTAAAGTTCCCGGTCTCCGCCGAATGCCTCCCACCAGGAGCGAATCCAGGCATGAGACACGAACAGCCGCTCGAGACCTGAACGGTCGACAAGTTCGTCCCATTCGGCAGCGATCGCGTTGAAACGCTCGAGGTCGTTGATCACTTCGACCTCGAGCGCTGCCGGATCTACTTCGCTTGTACGCGGCAGAAGCTTTTCTTCTAACATCCTTTTTAGAGTCGGACGAGATTCTTCGCTTTCATTCCTTCCGTAGCGTTGCGTGTATCGAAAACGAGCGGCGCGTTACGCACGATCTCTGTGTAATCGAAGCTGGTGTGATTTGTGATGATGATCGCGATATCGCTCGATGCCAGAACTTCCCGGCTCGGATGGATCGCTTCCATGACACGGCCTTCGATGCTCAAGGAAGGCACAAACGGATCGCTGTACGTGACCGTCGCTCCCAGGGCCATGAGAATCTTGATGACTTCCATTGCGGGAGATTCGCGGCTGTCGCTGATGTCCTTCTTATAGGTCACGCCCAGGATATGAACGCGCGACCCCCGCATGGCCTTTCCATGCTCGTTCAGCAGCTCCATCGTGCGCGTCACCACGTGACGCGGCATACCGCTGTTGACCTTGTCGGCAAGACCGATGAATCGGGATTCAAATCCGTCGATCTTCGATTTCCATTCCAGGTAGAGCGGATCGATCGGGATACAGTGCCCGCCAAGACCAGGTCCGGGATAGAACGGCATGAAGCCGAACGGCTTGGAAGAAGCGCCCTTGATCACTTCCCATACATCGATCTTCATATGCGCGCACATCAGCGCGATTTCATTGACCAGCGCGATATTCACACTGCGGAACGTGTTCTCCAGCAGCTTCACCATCTCGGCCACGCGTGTGGAAGTTACGGGCACGATCGTTTTCATTGCAGAACCGTAGAGTATGGCTGCGAGCTGGGCGCATTGAGGTGTCACGCCGCCGATGACTTTCGGAATATCCTTCGTACTGAAATTCGGGTTGCCCGGATCCACACGCTCGGGTGAGTACGCGAGGAAGAAGTCCTGTCCGACTTTCAATCCGCCTGCTTCGAGGGTGGGCAGTACGAGCTCTTCAGTAGTTCCGGGATACGTAGTGCTTTCCAGAATAACCAGTTGCCCCGGACGCAACTCCTTCGCGATCGCATCTGCCGCCGAAATGACGTACGACATGTCGGGGTCTTTCGTCTTTCGCAGCGGCGTCGGCACACAAATACTGACGGCGTCGAGATTCCGGATCTGCGACAAATCCGTTGTCGCCCGAAAACGTTTTTCGCGAATCGCCTTCTGCAATTCTTTGTCGCCGATGTCGGTAATGTACGAGCGACCTTGAACGATTGCGTCGACGCGGTTCGTGTCGATGTCGATGCCAGTCACATCGAATCCGGCTTCGCTGAGCGTCAGTCCGAGAGGCAAGCCTACGTAACCGAGACCGATTACGCCAAATCTGGCTTGTCTGGTTTTTAACCGATTTTCAAGTTCGACATACGCATCGGCCCTCGTGGCAACTTCGTTATCGATGATCGTGCTCATTTATTGCTCCTCTGAATCTTGCCCTATTCCACTGTCACACTCTTCGCCAGGTTTCGCGGTTTGTCGACATCGCAGCCGCGCAACAAAGCGATGTAATACGCAAACAATTGAAGCGGGATGGTCGATAAAATCGGATTCACGAGCGGATCGGCATCGGGGATGTAAACCGTGTAGTCCGCCTTTTCAGCAATCTCGTGATCTCCTTCAGTCGCAACAGCGATGACAATGCCGTCCCGAACTTTCACCTCTTCCACATTGCCCATCGTCTTTCGATAAACGGCATCCTGAGGCGTCAGGACGACCACCGGCATTTCGGCGTCGATCAGCGCGATGGGCCCGTGTTTCATTTCTCCCGCGGCATAACCTTCGGCGTGGATGTAGGAAATCTCCTTGAGCTTGAGAGCGCCTTCCATGGCTATCGGATAGTGAATGCCGCGTCCGAGATAGAGGAAATTGCGATACCGCCAGAAGCGCTCCGCGAGCGCGCTGATGCCCGGGCTCTGATCGAGAATTTTGTTGATCTGATCCGGCAGATCGCGCAACTGCCGTACGTGGCGCGCGATTTCATGCTTCGACAGTGTTTGCCGCAGTTGCGCAAGCTGCAGCGCAAGCAGATAAAGCGCCGTGAGCTGAGTCGTGAATGCCTTCGTCGAAGCGACGCCGATCTCCGGTCCGGCGTGCGTGTAGATAACCGCGTCGGACTGGCGAGCCGCCTGGCTGCCAACAACGTTGCAGATCGAGAGCAGGAACGCACCCTTGTCGCGCGCTTCTTTCATCGCGGCCAGCGTGTCGGCGGTTTCACCCGATTGGCTGATGCCAATGACAAGACTCTTGCTGCCGACGATCGGATCGCGATAGCGAAATTCCGATGCATTGTCGATTTCGACCGGCACTCGTGCGAGAGACTCGATGAGAAATTTGCCGACATGCGCCGCATGGAGAGATGTTCCCATCGCGACGATATGCAGACGTTCCGCCGCAGAAAGAATCTCGGCGTTGCCCAACTCATCATTCAGCGTGATCGTGTCGTCTGCTCCAATGCGGCCGAGCAGCGTATCGCGGATAGCGCGCGGCTGCTCGTGAATCTCTTTGAGCATGAAGTGGGCATAGCCTTCTTTTTCGGCCATCTCGGCGGTCCAGGTAATCGTCTCGGGAGGCCGGCACATGCACTCACCGCTGGCACTCTTGATTTGAACTCCGTCGCTGCTGACGACGGCGACCTCGCCGTCCTGAAGGAAAACCATGTCTCGCGTGTACGGCAACAACGCGGGAACATCGGATGCGACGAAATATTCGCCTGATCCGACTCCGACAACGAGAGGCGGGCCATTCCGGGCCGCCACAATCTTTCGACCGCCGCCTTCAGTGGACACAACGACGATTCCGTAGACACCTTCGACGTCGCGAAGCGCACGCCGGACCGCCTGCTCGAGGTCGCCGTCGTAATAAGCCTCGATCAAATGCGGCAGGACTTCAGTATCGGTTTCAGTCGAGAACTTGTGGCCCTCGGCAATCAGGCGATGCTTGAGGTACAGATAATTTTCGATGATGCCGTTGTGCGCGACATAAAACCGCCCGCTGCAATCGCGATGCGGATGAGAATTCGTTTCGCTCGGCCGCCCGTGGGTCGCCCATCGTGTGTGGCCGATGCCGCACTTGACGGAGCCGTTGGTGGGATTGGTTTCCCTGATTTTTTCTTCAAGCGTGCCGATCCTGCCGACGGACCGGATAATGTTGGGTTTGCCCTCGTCGATGATCGCAACACCACATGAGTCGTAGCCGCGATACTCGAGCCGTTTCAGCCCGTCCACCAACACACCGGACACCTCCCGGCTCCCGATATAACCGACGATTCCGCACATATTACCTCCCGTTCCCTTGGCTGCAGATGATCTCGTGCACGCCCGCAAAACCGCGTGCCAGTGAAACAACCAGCCGCGCGAGGGTCCGAGGATCATGTCTCGCCTTGACTTCTCCATCACTCAGCAGGGGCGCAGCGACTGGAACAACGCCCATTCTGCGGATCTGATCCTGGTCTTCCGAGCTTGCAGCAACCATCTCGGATCCGGACTTCAGATATCGCTCTGCAACTGCTGTACCGATTGTCGATGAATTCAAGACACAGACATCGATCGGCGCCTCCAGGTATTCGAGGAGATGCTGTACGTGTTCGGCCGCTGAATATCCGTCGGTTTCACCGACCTGGCTCATGAGGTTGCAAATGTAAATCTTGATCGCCCGTGAGGCCTTGAGCGCGTCGGCGACTCCGGCGACCAGCAGATTGGGGATGATGCTCGTGTACAGGCTGCCTGGCCCGATAACAATGGCATCGGCCGTTTCCAAAGCTTCCAGCACTCCGGGCGCAGGCGCCGGATCATCGGGATCGAGCCAGACCCGGCTGATATGCAGGCCGGGCTTCGGAATATCCGACTCGCCTTCGGCGATCGTGCCGTTTTCATACAAGGCGCAGAGTGTCACTGGCGTTTCTGTCGCCGGAAACACGCGGCCTTTGAGCTCCAGAAGATCCGATGCCTGTCGCACGGCCGCGGCGAAGTTACCTGACATCTGATACAACGCAGACAGAATCAGGTTCCCGACAGAATGGCCGGCAAAAGTCTCAGGATTGTCAAAACGGTGCTGGCATACGGAAGTCAGAACGGAATCTTTCGCGGCGAGCGAGATCAGGCAGTTCCGAATATCGCCCATGGCCGGCATGTTGAAAGCGCGACGCAAAATGCCGGTGGATCCGCCGCTGTCGGACACCGTCACGATCGCCGTGAGATCGAGCGGCGTCTGCGGATTGCTGATTTCAGTCAGGCCCTTCAACAGTACGGGAAGACCAGTGCCGCCGCCGATTCCGACTATCCTCATCTTCCCTGCCCGGCCAGAACAACTTTGATCGTCTTGAGCATGATCAGGAGATCGAGCTGGGGCGATATGTTTTTCGCGTAGTAGAGATCGTATTGAAGCTTATGGTACGCGTCTTCGATCGATGCGCCATACGGATACATGACTTGCGCCCAGCCCGTAATTCCAGGCTTTACGTAATGCCGCAGATCGTAATAACGAATCTTGCTGTTGAGCAGATCGACAAAGTACGGGCGCTCCGGACGCGGTCCGATGAAGCTCATGTCGCCGCGCAGAACATTCCATAGCTGGGGCAGCTCATCGAGCCTGCACTTGCGGAGGAAGGCGCCCAAGCGCGTTATCCGCTCGTCATTCTCTTTGGCCCAGGTGGGTCCCGTTTTGCGCTCGGCGTCCCGGCGCATGGAGCGGAATTTATACACCGTAAATCGCGTCCCCAGGAAGCCGACTCGTTCCTGGCTGAAGATTGCCGGCCCCGGCGTTTCCAGCTTGATGACAATTGCGATGAGAGCCATCAGCGGCGCGGCCAGCACCAGCAACAGGACTCCGAGAAGGACGTCCATGGCTCTTTTGAGTGCCAGGTAGATCTTCGATGGACAGAACCCATCCGCGAAGATGAGTTTCTCTGGCGAGAGTCCTTCGAGCCAGATCTTCCGGCTCGCTTTCTCGAATGACTCGACAGCGCTTTCGATTCGAACACCGCGCAGCTTCAGATCGATCAATGCCTGCGCGGCATGGCTGTCGTTTTGAACATCCCCGTCGGCAACGACGACTCGGGAAATGCTCTCCTCCTGCGCAAAACTTTGAAGGTCGTCGTATGCGACAATCCGGATATTCTCCGGCGCCTCACGTTCGATGATTTCGTTATAGAGCTTCCGCGCCATGTCTGCGGATCCGACAATGACGGTGCCGGGCGGCTCGTCCGCACGGCCAAACGATCGAACGATCGGTCGCAGAACGACGAGACCGAACATCAGAAAACAGGCCGAAGCTGCGGCCGCGGCATAGCCCGGCGACAACATCGGGAAGATGTAAAAGAGAAGAGCAGCAATGAGCAGTCCGGCTCCGGCGGATTTAAGAATTTTTTGAATGAAGACCTGAGGCTTGGAATCGATGAGAAGTTCATCGATGCCGTTTAAATGAAAACAAATCTGGCAGGACAGAAGGACAATAACCAGGCCGAGGCTCTCCCCCATGAATTGAGCGCCGTTTCCGGCCAGGTGCCGCGCAGTGAGCAGCACCCCCAGAGACAAAACCGACGCAACTGAATATAACCACGCTTTACTCATGCAGCTTTCTTGTAATACTCGTACGCGTACGCATAACGGCTACGTTGATAATCGACATCGTTCAGAACGGCTCCCAGCACATTAGCCGCATCGAAACTCTCCACGGCGTGCTGGAACAACTCGCGCGGCGTTTGCCGGGCACGAACAACAAACACAACCTTGTCGGAAAGGCCGCTCAGGATGTGGCTGTCGGCAATCGGAAGTGTCGGAGGCGCGTCGACGATAATGATTGCGAACTCTTGTTTGAGCCTCTCGAAGATCCATCGAGTTTTCGGTGACGAGAGCGCAGCCACAGGATTCGATAGCGGAACCGTTCCGAGGATCACCGAAACACCGGACTTCGTTTTCTGAATGTACTTATCGAAGTTATCGTCCGGATTCAGCAGGAGGTTGTGGAATCCCCTGCCGGCAGGCACAGTGAGGCCGAGGTACTCATGCATTCGCGGCTTGCGCATGTCGGCATCGACGAGCAGCACCTTTCCCTGCACTGTCGGCGCGAGGGCCGTCGCAACATTGAGCGCTGTCATCGACTTTCCTTCGCCTCCGGCAGAACTCGTGATCATTACGACTTTCATGTCTGCCGCTTCCCTCTGCTGTCTCAGCTTGAGGGCGAGGAGCCGGTACTGTTCAGCCGCCACCGAGTCCGGTTCAACCGTTACGATAGGCGCCACGGCCGCCGGATTGTTCTTCGAACCTTTGCGCCGGCCGGCAATGTTCGGAATCACACCCAGTATCGGTAGTGTCGTGAAGGCCTGAAACTCGTCGACGGTGCCGAAGGTCGTATCGTTCTGCTCGAGCACGAAAGCCAGAGCAAAACCCATAGCGAGGCCCGCGGCGAGACCCATTAACACCAGGCGGATCCGTTGCGGACTGTAAGGCGCGGCAGGCAGGCTCGCCGGCTCGATGATCGCGAACGCAATACCGCTTTTCGAACTGGCGAGGCCCTCGGCCAGTTTGGCATCCAGTTGTTTATCGAGCAGCGCGTGGAATTGCTTCTCGCCGACGTCGTACTCGCGCTTCATATCCTCGATGACCTTCTCGTGCTGAGGTGTCGCTTCGATCTGGCTGCTGACACCGGCGAGGCTCGCCGACATGTCTCTCTGCTGTTGTTTGTACGAGTCGATCCGCTGGCGGATTGCCTCGAGCTCGGATTTCAGTTCAACGTATTTGAGATAGGTCTCGCTGGGACCGGTGCGACTCTTCTTCGGCTCCGCCGCGATTGTTTTTTCGACTTCAGCGATCTGCTTCCTGATCTTGATCAACTCCGGATGGTTCGATGTATAACGTGTTTCGAGATCCGCTTCGCTGAGTTTCAATTCGTCCAGTTTCGTTTCCAGCGGACTCTTCTCGTTCACACTTGCGTCGTCGAGAATGCCCTTCGCTTCGAGATCCTGGATTTGTTTCTGGATCCCCGTTCGTCTGGCCTCTTCTTCGGCGATCTTGCTGGTTCGATCGCGCATCTGAGCCTTCAGATCGTCGGCCGCCCGGAAGTTGTCGTCGATATGCTCAGGAAGAGCGTGCGCGTTCTGGCTTTTGTAGTTGTGGAGCTGCTTTCCCTGTTGCTCAAGCCGCCTGGTCAGCGCGTTTATCTGCTCCGTAATCACCGAGGCGGCTTCTTCATTTTTCTCCTCGTGCTTCGCTGAAGCCTGTTGAATGAACAGTTCGGCGAGCTTATTCGTGACGTTCATCGTCTCGGAGCGGTCCGGGCCATCGAAGGCAACCTGGAATGTGTGCTCGCCGTCCACCTTGATGCTGATGTTCTTCTTGAATTCTTCGAGGGCCTGCGGCGAAAACTTCGTCACTTCCCGATACTTCTTCATCTGCCGCATCGCTGCCTCCAGTATTGGAGGGCTGTAAAGAATTTCGCGCACGGTCCACAGGTGATCCTGCATGTTGAGCGGCGGCGCAGCGATGCCCCTCAAAAATTCCGGCGGCGTTGTCTGCATGGCCGCCAGCGATGCAATGGCTCGATACTGATCCTGTTGTATGTAGGCAAAGACACCAAAGCCAGCCGTGAGCAGCAGAACCGGAACGATCACATAGAATTTGCGCCGGCGCAGCGCGTCCAGCAGTTCGAAAATTGAGATGGAACTTGTGGCACTAGTTGCCATTCATCCTCCTAATCCACTCTGTCCCTGCGCCCAGCGGTGTGATCCGTTATCGGAACGTACAATGCGTCCTCATTCAAACGGTTCGTGCGGCGGTCGCGTTCGCTCGTAATTGAAAACTCGATGCCGGTCATGAATCGATTGCGCATCAGTGGCGTCGCGACATAGTCGTTTCTGTTTTGTTGAAACCTGTCCATACTGGCGAACCAGACAGTCCGGTCGCTCAAACGGTAATCGAAGCGTGCGTATCCCATCAGCGATTGACTCGGCGCGGCCAGGCCGTCGGCCGATCCGCGCGCGCCTGTCAATCTGAACTGGAAGGTACTTCTGTCGGTCAGCCACGCTCGGCTGCTGATATAGATCGCGTCATAAAATCCTTGCGGGTTCAAACCATTGGCGAAGAACGTCGGCCCCCATGCAATGAATGAAAGGGAGCGTGTGTATCCGCCACCAAGCCACAAGGCGCCGAAGCGTTTATCCGCGCCCACGCCGACGGTATAAGTGAGCCCCTTGATGATCTGCGTGGCGCCGCCCTGAAAGCTCAAATACGTACTCGGAGTCGTGCGGAGCCGATACTGCACATCCACCGACCGCATAAGGTGCTGGTAAGCGCGAGTGGTATCGACCGCATCGTCCATCGGCTTCGCCTTATCGATCGGCTGAAATCTGTAAAAAGATGTCTTGACGCGCAACCGTTGTGTACGGCTCAAAAAATGGGTCACCTGGATGGCGACGCCTTTCGCCGTATTGTCGAAGATCCGGGTCTGGAACGGATCGGTCTGGCCGTACGTCGTTCTCGTCGTGTCGTACCTCACTTGAAAATCGGTAACGGCACTGGCCTTGAAGTCGACTTGCCCCCGGATGCCGTTCTCTTCATACCGGCTGCGTGGCAACAACAGGAATACATTCTGCAAAGTTAGCGCCGGATCTTTCGAAGCCCTGTACGCATCTCCCACGGAAAACTGAAGGCTTCGCGAAAGGTGATAGGTGAAAGTCACCGCCGCATCGTGACTCCAGGAATTCTGATCGCTGTTGGTACGGAACATCTCGATCTGGGGAACATAGGTCAGCACGAGCTCGTGCCGGCGTCCGTAATTCTGAAATGCGAGTTTCGGCAGCGTCAGCGTCATGACCTCGTCGCTGAGACGCTTTGGTCTGATGTCGGGGGCGAGGGGTTGGATGCTTGGCGGAAGCGACAGGACAAACACGCGTTCGACCGGAGGAGTGCGGTCCACGAGGAAATTGTTATCCGTGCCGACAGCTACCTTCAGCGGCGACACAAACGAGAATCCAGGAACACCGACGCTGCCCTGTTGCGCGAACAACGACGCCGAAGGCATTAACAGGCACAACATGAGTACAAGTTTCTTCATACGGTCGAAAACTTCCCCTAGACTTCCGAAGCGGGCCTACTGCACATAAATTTTGTCGTAAGGCAGGATGTAATATAGATCGCCTTTCCGGCCTTTCAGCTGATCCTCGACGTTGATCTGGCTCCTGTGCTGCTGGCCACTCTGGTCGATGCGGATCAATGTGACTTTGTCGCGCTTCGCGTATTCCGTGAAACCGCCCGCGAGTGCAATCGCGTCAATGACCGTAAAGCGATCCTTGATTTTGTACATTCCCGGTGTCTTGACTTCACCCAACACCGACACTTTGGCGCTGTTCACTTCTTTCACGATGACATTTACCACGGGCTCCGAAATATAGTGCGTGAGCTTCTGCGCGATTTCCTTCTGCAGCTCGACAGCGGTCTTGCCGTTCACCGACAACTCTCCGATCAGCGGAAGCGAGACCTTTCCATCCGGCCGCACAACGACTGTCGGCGAGAGTTCCGGCTCCTTATACACGAACACTTCGATGACATCATCCGGCCCCAGCTTGAACTCGGATTCGCCATACGCGCGTGCAATAGGATTTGTCGCGGGTCGCTGCGCAGCAGCCGAAGCCAGGAAGCCCGCGAACAGAACCGCTGTAAAGAGAATGGTGAATCTCATCGTGTCTCCTGTTTTCATTTCGTAAGGAAGGTTGCAAGAACGTTGCCGTAGGAGAAAGGCGGAGTTTTCAGACAATTACGGACGGAAGGGGTGTGAATCGGCGTTCTCTCAGTGAATCCGGGATACATCAACCACCAAGACACAAAAAGACCATATGCCAATGGGCCAGTGGTCAATTGCCATATGTCATATCGATCCCGTTCTATATGACATATGGCAATTGACCACTGGCCCATTGGCATATGGTCTTCGTGCCTTTTCGGCTAATCAGAATGGCATACTTTGGAAATCCCGGCCAGGGGCAGGTCTCGGCGCCATGCTGTGCCGGTTATCGATTTGCCAGCGCTTGAGCTTGTTCAATAGAGCCTTGTAGCAAATGTTGAGGCGGCGTGCGGCCTGTTTGCGATTCCAGCTCGTCTCTTCCAGCACACGCAGGACAAGTTCTTTCTCCGCCTGCTCAGCAGCGCGCGTGCCGACATCCTTCAGGGACATGTTGTCCTCTTTGGGCTTCATCGGTACAGGCGTCGCGGAGTTGGACTGCTGTTCTTTCAGCTCGGACAGATTCATGTTCATGTCGGGAAGGATGAGATATCGCTTCACGGCATTCTCCAGCTGGCGAACGTTGCCCGGCCAATCGTATCGAAGGAAGGAATCCATCAAATTCGTCGCGATTTCTTCCACCGTGCTCTTGTAACGATCGCGATACTTGCACAGGAAATAGTTGCAGAGTATCGGAATGTCCTCGCGCCGCTCTCGAAGAGGCGGGATATCGACGCGGATCACATTTAAACGGAAATACAAATCCTCGCGGAATTTTCCATTCGCGACGTTTTCCTCGAGGTTGATATTCGTGGAAGCCAATACGCGCGCATCCACACGCACTGTGCGTTTGCCGCCAAGGCGGCTGTATTCGGAATCCTGAAGGACGTGCAGAAGTTTCGCCTGAAGATGCGGCGTCATCTCTCCAATCTCGTCGAGCAGGATAGTGCCTTTGTCGGCGAGCTCGAACTTGCCCGGCTTCTCGTTGAGCGCTCCTGTGAACGCGCCGCGCTCATAGCCGAACAGCTCGGATTCGAGCAGATCGTCGGGCAATGCCGCGCAGTTGACCTTGACGAACGGCTTGTCGGCCCGTGAGGAATGCGTATGAATGTATCGGGCGAGAACTTCCTTGCCGACTCCGGATTCACCGCTGATCAGAACCGGAACGTCCGTATCGGCGACGTGCTTGGCGATTTCTTTAATGCGCAGGACCTTCGGATTCGTCGAGAGAATGTCGCCCGCTTCCACATAGGAATCGAGCTGACGCTTGAGTGTCTTCACTTCTTCCCTGAGCTTTTGCTTTTCGATGACATTCTGGATCGCCAGTTCCAGTTCCTGCTCCTCGAACGGCTTCACCAGAAAATCGGCCGCACCCATTTTCATAGCATCGACGACGGTCTTTGTCTGGCCGGCGGCGGACAGAATGATCACGGGGATGGTGGAATTGATTTTCTTAACGCTCTCCAGTACCTCAATGCCGTTGATGCCCGGCATCACGATATCGAGAACCATCAGGGAAGGTACATAACCGGCTGAAAGCCGCGCCACTGCCTGATCTCCGGACTCGGCGCATTCCACGTTATAGCCGCACGACGTCAGGAAATCAGAAAGGTAGCTGCGAACACTTCGATCATCGTCAACAACCAAGATCGATCGCTTACTCATTTTAGAATCCCTACCCTCCACACTCGGTAAATCCCCGCCAGGCCCGACGTGCCGTCTCGACACGTCGCTACGGGTTTCCGTATGGGGTGCAATGAGAGTTCCAACCTGTGTAAATCGAGACAGTTGAAAGAGAACGGCACAACTAACTCTATGGTTCTAGGACAGGTTAACCGGTGTCCTTTCCAGTCCTACATGACGAAATCCACGAATGGCGCGGAGTTGAGGAAGTGGACGCGATGGAAGTTCGGACACCACTGTGTCCCTCAGCCTACCCTTTCCCAGAGGGACAAGTCTTCTTGCGCCTCAGGCAGGACAATGCTGAACGTCGAGCCCCTGCCGGGTTTGCTCTGCACTTCGAGCCGGTAACCCAGAAGGTCGCAAAGCGATCGACAGATCGACAAGCCCAGCCCTGTGCCGCCTGGCTGCGTCGCTTCCGAGGGCAATTGAAGGAATGGTTCGAAGATGTCATCGAGCCGATCGGGCGGAATTCCCCTGCCCGTATCCGAAACATCGATGCGCGTGGGCTGAAAGTCCACGGGACTCACGGAAATGCCTACAGAAATCTTTCCCCGTTCTGTGAACTTCAGGGCATTGTCGATCAAATTGATCAGCACTTGCTTCAGCTTGTTCGCATCGGTCTCAATGGGCTTCACGGTGTCGGGAATACTTACTTCAAGCTCGACGTCAGCATTGTCCCGTTCACCTTCGAGCTGCTTTACAACCTCGCGCACCACTGAATCCAGACTCACGGGACCGACGTTCATCTCGACACGGCCCGCTTCCACTTTCGAAAGATCCAGAAGCGTGTTGATGAGTTGAAGCTGACCTTTCGCGTTCAGAAGAATGCGGTCGAGAAAATCGAGATCGTTCGAAGTCAGGTTGCCCGGTTTGTTCTGCAGAAGAAGATTCGTGAAGCCGATAATCGCATGCAGCGGCGTGCGCAATTCATGGCTGATGCGCGCGACAAACCCACTCTTGGCGCGGCTTGCCTGTTCCGCAGCCTCCTTGGCCCGCCGCATTTCTTCTGTTCGTTTTCGTTCGGTGATGTCGCGAACGATGCCGGTGAAGAAAGTGCCGTCACCGCTGGTCCACGACGCGAGAGACAGTTCGATCGGGAATATCGTCCCGTCCTTCCGAAGTCCCTCCAGCTCGATCGTCTTTCCGATGATTTGCGAGCGGCCGCCCATACGGAACCGCTCGAAACCCGCGCGATGCCGGTCCCGATATGACTCGGGCATCAACACCTCGAGAGAGGTACCTGTGACCTCCTCGTCCTGATACCCGAACATGCTCTCGGCCCCTTTGTTCCAGAAGATGATCCGGCCTGAGTCGTCAGCGAGAACGATCGCATCAGCAGCAGACTGCACGACGGAGCGGAACCGGAGTTCCGAAGCACGCAGCTCGTCGTGCCGGCGGTTCAATTCGGCGATCGCCCCGCTTTGCGCTATTGCGTATCGTATCGAACGTTCCAGCAGCGGCGGCGTGAGCTGATCCTTGACGAGAAAATCTGCAGCACCTAATTCCATCGCCTCGACATCGAGACGGTGATCGCTCACTCCCGTCAGGAGAATTACAGGTGCCTTGCAGGAAGTCTCCCGCGACTCTTTCAGCAGCTCCAGACCATCGCCGCCGCCGATCCTGTAGTCGAGCAGGCAAACATGGTGGGTGGCACGGCGTATCGCTTCAATGCCGGTCTGCCAGGTAGACGCCCACTCCAAGTCGAAGGTTTCGTTCTCGATCGAAGACAGCGCTCGGCGGGTGAGAATATAGTCGGGTTCGGAGTCTTCGATGAGCAGGACTCGTATTGGTTGCCGGCCCATACACGGGGGCGGAGCAAATCAGGTACCAGGTGCCCAGCGTTGGATGGTCGAAAACAGAACGTTCATGTCCAGGATTGGTTTCGCAACGTAATCGTTGAAACCCGCGGCGAGATATTTTTCGCGGTCGCCAACCATCGCATGTGCCGTGAGTGCGACGACCGGCAAATCGTGCAAGGCAGAGTCTTCCCGGATCCGCCGGAGAATTTCGGTGCCATCCATTTCGGGAAGAGAAATATCGAGGATCACGACATCCGGCTTGTTCTTTCTGAACCCCTCGATTGCTTCAATTCCGCTGGAGAACTCCATGATTTCATATTGGTCCTCCAGGATGGTCCGGATGATCAACCGATTGTCGGCATTGTCGTCCACCACTGCAACTTTGTGCATTCCAGCCCCATGATATCACGTCAAAAACTTAAGGAGGTTTATCATGCCTGAGTTGGGTTATGCACTGTCGAGTGAAGAGTTTGGCCCGAACGAACTCGTGCGGCTCGGCCAGAGGGCCGAGCAGGCGGGATTCTCATTCGCGCTGATCTCGGATCACTTTCACCCGTGGACGAGTAAAAAAGGCCAGAGCCCGTTCGTCTGGAGCGTTATCGGGGCAATCGCTGCCTCAACGAAGTACCTTCGACTGGGAACGGGCGTCACATGTCCAACGCTGCGCATTCATCCTGCAATCATTTCTCAGGCCGCCGCGACCGCCGCTGCAATGATGCCGGGCCGATTCTTTCTGGGAGTCGGAGGTGGCGAAAATCTGAACGAACACATTATCGGAAGGAAGTGGCCGCCCCCTGCGATTCGCAAGGAGATGCTGGAGGAAGCCATCGGCGTCATCCGCCTGCTGTGGAAAGGCGGATTGCAAAATCACCGCGGCCGTTACTTCATCGTCGAAAACGCGCGACTGTTCACACTGCCGGAAAAGCTGCCTCCGATCTTCATCGCTGCCAGCGGAGGGAAGATGGCCGAACTCGCCGCGCGAGTCGGCGACGGTCTCATTACCGCGGGCGATGAAAAAACCGTCATCAAGGAATTCAATGCAGCGGGCGGTAAGAAGAAGCCTCGCTATTCACAAATCACGGTGTGCTGGTCGAAGAGCGAAAAGGAAGCGGTGCGCATGGCTCGCGAACAGTGGCCGATCGCCGCGTTCCCGTGGCCGCTCTTATCCGAGCTGGCAATACCGAACTACTTCGAACAAGCCGCGGAAAAGGTCACTGAAGATCAAATCGCCGAAGCGATAGTCTGTGGCCCCGAACCTCGCAAGCACCTCGCAAAAATCGAAGAAGTCGCAAAGGCAGGCGCGGATCACATTTACTTTCATCAGGTGGGAAGGGACCAGGAGGGATTTTTCAGATTTTACGAGAGGCAGATCCTGCCGGAATTCGAAGTGAAGCCCGCGCGCGCGGCGTAAGGGAACCAAATGCCAGTGGGTCAAATGCCAAATGTCAAATGCCAGATCAAGAATTTCCTATATGGCATTTGACATTTGGCATTTGACCCACTGGCATTTGGTTCGTGGTTCCTTACATTCCTTCAAGAAAATCCACATACCAGCCCATCATTTTGACGATGAACTCTGTTGTGACACGCGGACACTTGATACCCGTGTTCTTGAGTGCCTTGAGCGTGCGGCGGCAATCGAAACGAGGTTCCCCCTGGAGATATTGATAGTAGAAAGCCATGTGCTTCTGGAAGAGCGCTTCCAGCTTGGTCATGGGGGTCTTCAGAAATGAGGTCTCTCCGACGAGCTGGATGCCTTCCACGCGAAGGATGCGGCAAATATTCGGCAGCCAGAAACGGTTCTCCGTCGGAACCGGATTCGACAGGTGATATGTGCCGCCGACGCTGTCCGGGCGGCGTGAGATCTCGACCATTCCATCGACAACATAGTCGATAGGAACAAAGTTCAGCGTTTGATTTTCGATTCCAAGCACGCGCAACGGAAGATTGATAAAGCCGCTTTCAGGCATGCGCCGCCGCAGCCGTTCGAGGACAGTCCATAGCGCGCGAATGAATGCGTAGACGCCATGAAAATGAGTCACGCGTCCCGACTTTGAATCACCAATCACAATGCTCGGGCGATATATCGAAGCAGTGATGTTTCCAGACTTATGCGCATCAGCAATCATCAACTCGGCGTGGCACTTCGATTCCTCATAGGGATTCTTGAAGCTCTGACCGATATCGATTTCCGTTTCCAGCGCGAGATCCGATCGATTGCCCGCGATGTATGCGGTGCTGACGTGATGAAGACGGCGACCCGGTATTTCCCTGACCAGATCCAAAACATTGCGCGTACCGTCGACATTCATCCGAAAGATTTCCGCCCGGTCTTCCTGTTGAAATGAAAGCGAAGCCGCACAATGCCACACTTCGTTGGTCGACGAAGTGATCTCCGCGCGCGCAGCATCATTCAGGCCCAGCTGTGGCAGCGAAATGTCGCCTTCGAGTACTCGCAGATTTTTAAACCGAGTCACACCGACGTCACGCAGGACCTCCTCGACACGACACTTCGCAGAAGCATTCTTTAACGACCGTGCGAGAGCCGTGACGTGGTGGCCGTCATGAAGGAGACGCCCCATCAGATGGCTGCCGAGAAAACCCGTCGCGCCGGTGAGGAACACATTTTTGCGGTCAGACATGCGCGGGTTGGATCCTCTCCAGCAGCGCGTGGGCCGAAGCGCTCTCATAAAACTGCGGAATCGCCTCGCGCTTGCGATTCCACTCGCTCGGGCCTTTCCGGATGATCGCGTCGACTTCATCGAACGTCCTTGCCGCGAACCCGAAGTCGTAATGCGCGGCTGCCTCGAACAGGCCGGACTCCTGAGGCATCAGGCAGCGTAAAGCGGTGAACAGCACGGGAACCTTGCAGGCAAGCGCTTCGTAAGTCGAGAGCGCGCCCGGCTTGGTTACAACAAGATCGGCCGCAGCAACGTATCGATAAATGTCCTCGAGAAAACCAAACGTTCGCGTCCTGGAATGTCGCAGCCGCTCGATGCGCCAACGGAGGCGGCTGTTTCTGCCGCACACCACAAGAATGTTCGAATCACTTGCGGCCTTGCGAACCGTTTGATAGAGCTTCAGCAGCGGTCCTCCGCCACGGGCTCCTCCGTTGATGAGGATGATGCTCGCACTGTCGAGTTTGAGCGTCGCGCGCAATTCCTGAATCTCCGTCATCGTTGCCGGAACGAATCGCGATCTCACCGGCATCGGAATGCGCTCGATGCACCAGGCCGGGATTCCGCTCGCCGTCAGCGCCTGAAGCGCTTCGTCCGTCGGAACAAAGTACCGGTCGACGTACGGCGACGTCCATCCGCGCCAGAACGGCGGAAACGGATCCGTCAAAAACGTGTAACAAGGAATGCCAGGCCGCTCCTCTTTGATGTACCGCTGGATGAAATGGTTCAACATCGGATGGACCGACAGCACGATATCGGGCTCCTCCGATGCGATGAATCGGCCTATGTAATTGCGGACTTTAGCGTAAAAAAAATCGCGCTCGTTCGGCCTTGCGCTGTCGATCAGCCGAAAGTACGCACCCATCCACTGCGGCCGGTGCGCCAAAAGCGTGTTGTAGAAGTTGGCCAGCGATCGATTAACCTTTGTGGAATCTTCAAGGGGCTTTCGAATATGAGTGCGAAATCCAGCAGATTTTGCAGCACTTTCGATGGCGGCCGCCGCGCTGTTGTGTCCTTCCCCGGTATCTGAGGACAGGATCAGCAGTTTGGTCATAAATAGCCCTCATTTATAGCACATTTCTGCCGATAGATCTGGCATGGGCAAGAAGTCACCAGCGGTGGCGCTTCTTTGGATGTACAGGGGAAAGAATGCGGAAGCGCGTCGCGAACAAATTCAAGAATGGAATCATCCCGGGCTTGAAATCCTGGAAGCGGACCCGAAACGAGGTTGGTCTACAGCGATTCAGTCCATACCGAAAGAAGCCGGAATCTGTATCTTCTGGATGGATGACGATAAGCCGGTCGACCGCGATTTCCTTCGCCAGATGACGCAGCCCTTGATTGCGGGCGAAGATTTTGGCGCGGCAATGCACTTCTGGTCGGGCAATGCCGTGTCTGTCATGAAGTATGTGTTCGATGCGTCCCATATCAAAGACGATCCAGCCGAACACTCCCTGCTCAAGCTGCTCGTGCCGATGCTCGATGTGGCCGATAAAGGACCAGGCGGCCGCGTGCATCTGGCCTTATCTTCGACGGAGAAGCTTGCTCCGATGAGCATGGAGCCGGTAGGATCTCCGTCCTGATGTTGGATGAACAGCAGCTGCGCTGCGTCGAGTGCTACGGCCCCCTCAATTCCGAACTGACTTGCCGCCAATGCGGCACCAAATACGAGCGCGCTGCCACAGGCGCGCCGATCCTTATGACAGCCGCGGATCGCGAACGATACGGCGTGCTGCTCGAAGGCGAGGGTGGCGCACAAATGCAGGCGACCTACTCGCGCCGTAGCCGCTCGAATTGGTTGCGCAAGCTGTACCCGCCCGAGCCCGTGTATGTGAACCCGTCCGCGCCGCCGTTGCCGGCTCCGCGTCCCGGCCTACATTTATGGATCGGCGGCGCCGGCCTCCGTCTGCCGGGATTCGTGAATATGGATGTCGCGGCAGTTCCCGGCGTCGACCTCGTCGCGAATGCGGCGCGCTTGCCGTTCCCCTCGGAATCTCTCGACAGCATTGCGTGCCTGGCGCTGCTGGAACATGTGGCGGATCCTGATCGCGTCGTTGCGGAAATGCATCGCGCATTGAAAACTGCCGGCGAAGCGCAGGTCGTGGTTCCCTTCTGCCATCCTTATCATGCCTACCCGGCCGACTACTCGCGCTTCTCACGCGAACGCCTCGAAGGAATGTTTGCGAATTTCTCCAAAATAGAAATCGGCATCCGCACCGGACCCACCGTGACAATGCTGACGTTCCTGACCTACTACCTGAAGCTGTTCCTTCCTGTGCACGGCGGCTCCGTCATTCGTCGAGGCGTGAATCGTATCATCGTCGGCGCCGTCGGCTGGTTGATCTTCCCATTGAAGTATCTGGACGTGTGGATGAACCGGCTGCCGTCCGCCCACGTACTGGCGAACCACCTGTACGTGGTCGCGAAACGATAGAAGACGAATAGCCACAAAAAGGCACAAGAGTCACAAAATAGTTTCTTGTGACTTTTGTGCTTCTTTGTGGCTATTCCTCTTCAGAATTTTTCAATGAAGGCTTTGTAGTGCTCACCCAGGCGTTCGGGACGGAATTCGGCGCGAAAACGATCGAGCATGGCTTTTCCCTGAGCGGCGCAGAGCGTGGGATTCCGCAATAATCGATCCGCAATTTCGATGTAGTCCGCTTCGCCGGGAGCGATCAATTCGCGCACTCCGACGAGCTCGGCGCCGGAGTTGTAGTGCGAATCCGGAGGGAACCTCAAAACAACGACAGGCTTGCCGGCACCCATGGCTTCGAGAATCGAATGTCCGCCGGAATGCGGAAACGATGCAAGATAAACATCGACCGCTCCGAGAAGCGGCGCGACATCGCCCACATGTCCCAGGAATCGGATGCGTGGGAGCACGCCTTCGGAATGCAGATGCGACCTGATCCCTTTCACATTCCCTGCACCCGCAAAAATATGGAAGTGCTTCGGAAACCTGTTCATGATTTCAGAAAGCACTCTCAGGTATCCGCTCCCGGCCACTTTGTACAGATTGCCGAACGTTCCTGAAACGGAACTCGCCGATTCCAGTCCCATGCCCTGGCGTGTCAGCGGCTCACTCATCTGCAGACGCGTCTCGATATCCGAAGCCAGCGGTATCCACTCGGCAAGGTGCGAAAAGCGCGTGCGGTGCACCGCATTCTGGAAAAGATGAATGCGCCCGTCGAACAGATCCGCATCCATTTCACTGCCATGATTCACATTGATCTGAAGCGGCGCCGGCCGCATGGCTGCAACTCGCGCGGTGATCTGCTCGGTAAGGCTTCCATGAAAGAAAGCGACCTGGATCCCTGATTCGCGAATGGCCTCAGCCACCCGCTCGGCGCGCTCGACGAAATCACCTTCAACGGAGGCGATCTTCACGTCCGCGTCAATGTCCAGCGTCTGCGACTGTGGCACGCCGGCTGGATTGAAGAACCATGACGCGGCCCATTCCGTAGTGAAGATCGTGGATGAGATCCCCCGCAATTTCAAACTCGAGACCAGCATCTTCACGTACTGCGTCGGCGCATGACCTGACAGCAGGCATCCCACGACGTGAGCAACCCGATCGACCGGTTTTTTTATGGGGGACTTGTTTGCAGGCGCGGCCCAGCCTTCAAAGATCTCGCCGACCCGTCGCACGCGCTGAGCATCGAGTCCGGCGAGCATTGCACGCTGAAAGTAGTCCATCGCCGAGGCCGGATCATGTTCGAGCAGCGAATTCGCGACGCGGAACGCAACATCGGCCAGACGAGACTTCTCGCCCGCGTGATGGAGTGCAAGCGTATATGCGTGATTGATGATGTCGGAATTGTAGCCGGTTTCTCGAGCTGCCTTCTCCAGCAGCGGCACGGCCGTTCGAAAATCGCCGTTCTTTAACGCCTCGAACGCTTCCTCATAGCCCACGCCCGTAATTGTAGACCAAGGGCGAATGCCCGCCGTTTTCCGAGTGATTCGATTAGCTGGCTTGAGGGCCCTTGCGAGCCTGGAAGTGTTCCTGGGCTCGCCGTTTCAGGCGGGCTTTCTTTTTCGCGCGATTGACGCGACGTTTCTTCAGGATTTCGTACTTCGTACTCATGATTTCCCTATAATAACCGTTTTGGAAGTGAGTAGGGTCCGGTGACTCTCCTGGCCTTCAAAGCCTGTGGGGCGTCGGGGAACCGGCGTCCGGTGGGTTCGACTCCCACGCACTTCCGCCACACTCTATTGCTCAGGCGGAAGTCTTCGAAGCTTTCAGGGCACTGATGGCCTTGGCTTCATCGTCGTAGACATCGAAAACCGTAAGGAGTTTTGTCATCTGCAACAGGTCCTTCGCTTTTGCTGTCAAATTCAGCAGCTTGACGTCGCCTTGCTTGTTGCGGACGGTGGTATAGGCGGAAACGAGTTCTCCCAGGCCCGAGCTATCGATATAAGAAACATCCCCAAGATTCAAAACGAACTGCCGCGCACCATCATTGACCTGCACTCGAAGAGTCTCGCGAAGCAACAGAACAGGCTCACCGATCGTGAGTCTGCCTGACATATCCACAACTACGATGCCATCGACTTTTCGAGTTTTCACATTCAAACTCATATTTCCTCCCTCGATTTAGTGTCGGGCCCACCGGCCAAGCCATAGTTGGTACACCGCTTCGCGGCCTCTTTCATGGCTTTTTGGCCGGTCCCCCCACACCTGCGATTTAATTCAGCCGGCCCTGGCCGGTTCAACCGTCCTGAACGCGCGGGCAAAGGTTAACCTTATCGGTGTGAACTTTACAAGCGGTTTCAGTCGGTTTTCCCTTCCACGTCGAAGTAAACCAGAAGGTCAGTAGGCGCGGGTTCAGCGCCCAACTGGCGGAGAAAATTCGTCAGTTGGCCACGATGGTAACTGCCGTGATTCACGAGGTGCTGCATCGTTCGTCCGAGCGGGTACTCGTAAGGCTTGCCCTTCAAATTCACGTACTTGAGTGGCGCCTGCAACGCGGCTTCGGTAACCTCGCCGACGAAATCCGTTTGGTCGGCTTCAATTTCCTTCCACTTCGCTTTGACGGAATTCAGATCCTGAAATTCAGATGCGGGCAGAAGAGCCCCCGGTGACGTACCCTTCCAGCGCATGAGCCAGACCCACTCCGCACCCATGATGTGAACCAGCGTCTCCAAAACGGACGGGAAGCTGCCGCCGAGCTTTTTTGAGAGTTGGTCCGGGCTGAGCGGCGCGACTGCTTTCAATTGAGTCGCGTTGGCCCAGCGGTTGTACCTGTAGAGGAGCTCAATTTCCTGTTTATTCATACGGGCCTTCTTATTAGCGTCGGGCCTTTCTTATGGCTGCGCCCTGTCGGGCTTGCGCTTCGCGCGGTCAAGCCACTTGAGGTACTTCCTCTTTGATGGCTATTTGGCCGGTCCCCCCACGCCGCTACGTTTGATCGTAGAACTTCATCGCCAGAGTTCCATGCGCAGCGGCGCCGCCCGCCCGCAGGGCTGCGGCCAGCAGCACGGCTTCGGCAACTTCCTCCTTGCTGGCTCCGGCTTTCTTCGCATTTTTCGTGTGAACTTCGATGCAGTACACGCATTGCGTCGTATGTGCCACTGCGATCGCGATCAGCTCACGATACTTTCGAGGGATGCGCCCATCTTCCCTTGCGACGATTCCATCGAGATTCGCCCATGCCCGGAAATCCTCCGGCGCAAGCTTCGACATTTCCTTCAAGAGTTTCAGATCGTTTTCATCGTGGTAGTGACTCACATTTCCCCCCTTTTTTATTAGCGTCGGGCCCACCGGCCGGATAGCTTCGGTACACGCCTTCGTTTACGGCTGCGCCCTATCGGGCTTGCGCTTCGCGCGGCGTCTCTTTACTGCCGGCCGGTCCCCCAAGCCTTAATATCAATACCCAAGCCGCAGCATTCCCTGTTCGGTGCCGTTTACAGAACCGCGCGTCAGCCATTCCAGTGAAGCGCGAAAGAGCAGCAGATGATTTTTCTCCCACATCGCGTTGTGCGACGAGCAGGCCAGATCGATGAAGACTTTCTGTCGCGAACCGAGATCCGTATAGAGCTCGCGTACCCGGTCCGGATTCACCTGCTTGTCGTGGGCGCCGGAGACCATGAGCGTTGGAATCTGGCTCTTCGAAACGACGCTGGTGCTGAATCCCCAACTCGTCGTTTGAGGGGCGCGACGAACTCCCGGGCCCCACGTTGCGCCGACGGGATCCGAGGCAATCATGTTCGACCAGACGCTTTCCGCGGTGGCCGGATCATACTGCGCCGGACAGCCGACCTGCCGATCCCAATTTGCAATGAATTCATCATGCGATTGCGTGTTCATAGCCACACCTTCGGCCGGCAGAATTGCCGGAGCGTCCGTTGACGACGTCCGGTTGTATCCCGGCGCGAGCAACACGAGCTTCTGCACTTTATCCGGGTGGCGGGCCGCATAACCGCCGGCTCGCGGTCCACCCAATGACCAGGCGACCAGACTGACGCGATCCACATGACGAAGCGCGCGGACATAATCAACCACGGCATCGATGTCGTTCCAGTCGGATGCGATCGTGGTCAACTGATGCGGATAGCTCGGCGAGCACACAGCAGAAATCAGGGCCGGCACGAAAAGCTTTTGCTGCTCGGTCGAGAGGTTGCAGGGATCATTCATTGGAAAGGGGCGCGTGGAGCGACCGTAGCCCTCTGTGTCCATCGAGAAGACATCGAACCCGGCATTCGCCAGGTAAGCCATCCAGCTGTAATCCTGATGTGGAACGTCGAAAGTCACCTCCGCGGGCGTGCCCGCGCCATGCACGAACAGAACAACGCGATCCGCAAGGTTCGGCGTTCGCAGAGCCGTGGCCGGCTTCGCTCGCTCGCGCACATAAACCTGCGCCATCTGGCCGGTCGTTGCGGGGACCGAGGACTTCACGCGAACGTAATGATCGACCGTCAGAAGCTGGCTCTTGTCTTCAGCGAATGACGGCGCGGCAATCGAGAAAATCACGAGGGCAAAAATCCAGCGGGCTGGTTGATTAGGCTTCATCGGTCCCCCTTATGGTCCGAGATCGTTCGACGATCATATCAAAGGCTGGACAAGGTCGAATGCGGATAGTAACTTGGACCGTCTGCATGGAGGTCTTATGTATAACCTGCTGAATATTGCCGTGATTTCACTGTTGTTTCAGGCCTCGAG
>Ga0207646_10000800_pt1 | contig 40966 bp, 28 predicted proteins | sample KBSK5502metaG_FD_184343 | JGI IMG/M metagenome (GOLD analysis project Ga0207646, IMG submission 184343) | Corn, switchgrass and miscanthus rhizosphere microbial communities from Kellogg Biological Station, Michigan, USA - KBS K5-50-2 metaG... | ecosystem: Host-associated > Plants > Roots >... | reverse complement strand
ATCATCAGGATCGCGTTCTTCTTCACGATGCCAATGAGGAGGATGATGCCGATGAGGGACATGATCGAGAGGTCGTTGCCGGTCAGCAGGAGGGCCAGCAGCGCGCCCACGCCCGCCGAGGGGAGGGTGGAGAGGATCGTGACCGGGTGGATGAGGCTCTCGTAGAGCACGCCCAGCACGATGTAGACGGTGAGCAGCGCGGCCGCGATCAGGATCGGCTCGTTGGCGAGCGACTCCTGGAACGCCTGCGCCGTCCCCGAGAAGCTGCCGCGGATCGTGGACGGGAGCCGCATCTCGCTCTCGGCGGCCTTGATCGCGTCCACCGCCTGCCCCAGGGCCACGCCCACCGGCAGGTTGAACGACAGGGTGACGGACGGGAACTGGCCCGAGTGGTTGACACTCAGGGGAGCGGTCGAGGTCTGGTAGCGCGTGAAGGCGGAGAGCGGGATGAGCCGTCCGTCGCTCGCCTTCACGTAGACGTGCTTGAGGCCGCCGGGGTCCTGCCAGAACTCGGGCGCGACCTCCATCACCACGTGATACTGGTTGAGCTGGGTGTACATGGTGGACACCTGCCGCTGCCCGAACGCGTCGTAGAGCGTGGCGTCGATCGCCTGGGGGGTGATCCCCAGCCGCGACGCCGTGGGCCGGTCGATGACCAGGGACGTCTGGAGGCCGCGGTCCTGCTGGTCGCTGTTGACGTCGGCCAGCTCCTTGAGCTGCCGCAGCCGGCGGAGCACGCGGGGGGACCAGTCGAACAGCTCCTTCGCCTCGTCCGCCTGCAGCGTGTACTGGTACTGGGCGCCGCCGATGCGTCCGCCCACGCGCACGTCCTGGACCGGTTGGAGATAGAGGGCCGCGCCCGGGACGTGGGCGACCTTTCCCCGCAGGCGCGCGATCACCTGGTCGGCGCTGACGTCGCGCTGCGCGCGATCCTTCAGGGCCACGAACATGCGTCCCGAGTTGGCCTGGCCGCCGAGGAAGCCGGTCGCGCTCTCCACCGCCGGGTCTCGCATGACCGTATCGGTGAACGCGGCGAGCTTCTTCTGCATCGCCTGGAACGAGACGTCCTGGTCGGCCTGGATGGACCCGTTGAGGCGGCCCGTGTCCTGCTGCGGGAAGAAGCCCTTGGGGATCCTGGCGTAGAGGTACCCGGTGGCCACCATGGTGACGATCGTGACCGCCAGCGTCAGCGGCTGGTGGCGGAGCACCCAGCCGAGCGTGCGCTCGTAGAAGCGGAGCACGGAGTCGAACACCCTCTCGCTCGTGCGGAAGAGTCGTCCGTGCCCGCCGTGGTCGTGCTCCCTCAGGAGCCGGGCGCACATCATCGGCGTCGCGGTCAGCGACACGACCAGCGAGACGGCGATGGCGATCGACAGCGTCACCGCGAACTCGCGGAAGAGGCGCCCGACGATCCCGCCCATGAGCAGGATCGGGATGAACACGGCCACCAGCGAGATGCTGATCGACATCACGGTGAAGCCGATCTCCTGCGCGCCCTGCAGGGCGGCCCGGAACGGGGGGACGCCCTCCTCGAGGTGGCGGGTGACGTTCTCCACCACCACGATCGCGTCGTCCACCACGAAGCCGGTGGCGACGGTGAGGGCCATCAGCGAGAGGTTGTCGAGGCTGTAGCCCAGCAGGTACATCGCGCCGAAGGTGCCGATGAGCGAGACGGGCACGGCCACGCTCGGGATCAGCGTCGAGCGCACGCTCCGGAGGAACACGAAGACGACCAGGATCACGAGCAGGATCGAGATCATGAGCGTGATCTGCACGTCCCGCACGGACGCGCGGATCGTACGGGTGGAGTCGATGACCACCGACAGCTTGATCGTGGGGGGGATCGAGGCCTGGAACTGGGGCAGCAGCGCCCGCACCCGGTCCACGGTGTCGATGATGTTCGCGCCCGGCTGGCGGAAGATGATGATGATGATCGCGGGCTTGCCGTTGGAGAGCCCGCCGGTGCGGATGTCCTCGACCGAGTCGGTCACCGCGGCGATGTCGCCCAGGCGCAGGGCGGCGCCCCTCCGGTACCGGATCACGAGCGGGACGTAATCGGCCGCCTTCAGGAGCTGGTCGGTCGTGGTCACCGACCAGTTGCGCCCGTCGTCGCCGTCGAGCGAGCCCTTCGGCCGGTTCGTGTTGGCGGCCGCGAGCGCGGTGCGCACGTCCTCGAGCGACAGGCCGTTGCTGTGCAGGGCGGTCGGGTTCACGTCCACCCGGACCGCGGGCAGGGCGCCTCCGCCCACGTTCACCTGGCCCACGCCGTCGACCTGGGACAGCTTCTGCTGGAGGATCGACGAGGCGATGTCGTACATCCGGCCCCGATCGACGACGTCCGACGTCAGCGACAGCAGCATGATCGGCGCGTCGGCCGGGTTGGACTTCCGGTACCGCGGGTTGCTCGGCAGGTTCGCGGGGAGCTGGCCCCGGGCCGCGTTGATGGCGGCCTGCACGTCGCGGGCGGCGGCGTCGATGTTGCGGTTCAGCTCGAACTGGAGCGTGATGTTGGTCGAGCCGAGGCCGCTCGACGACGTCATCTCCGTGACCCCCGCGATGCGGCCGAACTGGCGCTCCAGCGGCGTGGCCACCGCGGAGGCCATCGTCTCGGGGCTCGCGCCGGGCAGGCCGGCGCTCACGTTGAGGGTGGGGAACTCGACCTGGGGCAGGGGCGAGACGGGCAACAGGGTGTAGGCGATGCCGCCCGCGAGCGCGATCGCGATCGTGAGCAGCGTGGTGGCGATCGGCCGCCGGATGAAGGGGGAGGAGAGGCTCACGTCGTCACCGCGGGCACGGGCGCCGCATCCCGCGCGCCCCGCCTCGTCACGCGCCGCGCGAGCCGATCGAACGCGAGGTAGATCACCGGCGTCGTGTAGAGCGTCAGCATCTGGCTGAAGATCAGCCCGCCCACGATCGCGATCCCGAGCGGCCGCCGCAGCTCCGACCCGATCCCGGATCCGAGCGCGAGGGGCAGCCCCGCGAACAGCGCCGCCAGCGTCGTCATCAGGATCGGCCGGAAGCGGAGCAGCGCCGCCTGGAAGATCGCGTCCTCCGGCGGCTTGCCCTCCTTGCGCTCGGCGTCGAGGGCGAAGTCGATCATCATGATCGCGTTCTTCTCGACGATCCCGATGAGCAGGATGATCCCGATCAGCGCGATCACGGAGAAGTCGGTCCGGAACAGCATCAGCGAGAGCAGGGCACCCACGCCCGCCGAGGGCAGGGTGGACAGGATCGTGACCGGGTGGATGTAGCTCTCGTAGAGGACGCCGAGCAGGATGTAGACGGTGATCACGGCGGCCAGGATCAGCAGCGGCTGGTTGGTGAGCGAGGCCTGGAACGCGCGCGCCGTCCCCTGGAACTCGCCCTGGATGCTCGCGGGCAGGCCGACGTCCGCCTTGACCTCCTCGATCGCGCGCACGGCATCCCCGAGCGACGCGTCCGGAGCCAGGTTGAACGAGACCGTCGCCACCGGGAACTGGCCCTGGTGGTTGACGGCGAGGGGCGCGCTCTCGAGGCGGACGTCGGTGAAGGCGCGCAGGGGGATGGTGCCGCCCTCGGCCGAGCGCATGTAGACGTGGGCGAGGTCGTCGGGGCCGGAGTGGAACGCGGGCGCAGTCTCCAGCACCACGCGATACTGGTTGAGCTGCGTGAACATCGTCGAGACCTGACGCTGGCCGAACGAGTCGTAGAGGGCGTCGTCCAGCATCTGGGGCGTGATCCCGAGCCGCGACGCCGTCGTCCGGTCGAGGACGATGTGCGCCGAGAGCCCGGCCTCCTGCTGGTCGCTGGCGACGTCGCGCAGCTCCGGCAGCCCCCCCAGCCGCTCCACGAAGCGCGGCACCCACGTCGCCAGCTCCTTGCCGTCGGGGTCCTCGAGGCTGTACTGGTACTGGGTGCGGCTCACCCGGTCCTCGACCGTGAGGTCCTGGACCGGCTGCATGAAGAGCGTGACGCCCTGGACCTTCGCGACCTGCGGCTGCAGCCGGCGGATGATCTCGCTCGCCGACGCCTTCCGCTCCTCGATCGGCTTCAGGTTGATCTGGATGCGGCCGCTGTTGATGGTGGTGTTGGTGCCGTCGACGCCGATGAACGAGGACAGGCTGTCCACCGCGGGGTCCTGGAGGATCACCCGCGCGAGCGCCTGCTGCCGCTCGCTCATGGCGGGGAACGACACGGTGGGCGACGCCTCCGAGATGCCGAGGATCGCGCCGGTGTCCTGCACGGGGAAGAAGCCCTTGGGGATCACCAGGTACAGGAGGATGGTCGCGACCAGCGTCGCCGCCGCCATCACCAGCGCCGCGGGCTGGCGGTCCAGCACCCACCGCAGGCTGCGCCCGTAGAAGTCGATCACCTTCTCGAACGCGCGCTCGGAGGCCCGATAGACGCGGCCCTGCTCCTCCGGCTTGCGGTGGTGCAGCAAGCGCGCGCACATCATCGGGGTGAGCGTCAACGACACCGCCGCCGACACCAGGATCGTGACCGACAGCGTGGTCGCGAACTCCCGGAACAGCCGCCCGACCACGTCGCCCATGAAGAGCAGCGGGATGAGGACGGCGATGAGCGAGACGGTGAGGGAGAGGATGGTGAACCCAATCTGCTCCGCGCCCTTGAGCGCCGCCTCCAGCGGCGGCACGCCTTCCTCGATGTAGCGGGTGATGTTCTCGATCATGACGATGGCGTCGTCCACCACGAACCCGGTCGCGATCGTGAGGGCCATGAGCGTGAGGTTGTTCAGGCTGTAGCCGAGGAGGTACATCACCCCGAACGTGCCGAGCAGCGACAAGGGGACGGCCACGCTCGGGATCACCGTCGCCGCCAGCGTCCGCAGGAACAGGAAGATCACCATCACCACGAGCGCGATCGTGAGCATCAGCTCCATCTCGACGTCGCGGACGGAAGCGCGGATCGTGGTCGTGCGGTCGGTCAGGACCGTTACCTTCACCGCCGAGGGCAGCGACGCGCTCAGCTGCGGGAGCAGCGTCTTGATCCGATCCACCACCGCGATGATGTTGGCGCCGGGCTGGCGCTGGATGTTCAGGATGACGGCGGGCACCAGGTTCATCCAGGCCGCCTGCTTCACGTTCTCGGCGCCGTCGACGACGGTGGCCACGTCGCCGAGGCGGACGGGGGCCCCGGCCTTGTAGGCGACGACCAGGGGCCGGTACTGGTCGCTGGAGAGGAGCTGGTCGTTGGCGGCGATCGCGTAGAGCTGGCGCGGCCCGTCGAAGCTGCCCTTGGCCTGGTTGACGTTGGCCTGGACGATGGCCGTCCGCACGTCCTCCACCGTGAGGCCGTAGGACGACAAGGCGGTGGGGTTCACCTGGACGCGCACGGCCGGCTTCTGGCCGCCGCTGATGCTCACCAGGCCCACGCCCGGGAGCTGCGAGATCTTCTGGGCGAAGCGGGTGTCCGCGAAGTCCTCCACCTTGGCCAGGGGCAGCGTGTCGGAGGTGAGGGCGAGGGTCAGGATCGGAGCGTCCGCGGGGTTGGTCTTGCTGTAGATCGGCGGGTTGGGGAGGTCCCGCGGGAGGTACGTGCCGGAGGCGTTGATGGAGGCCTGGACCTCCTGCTCCGCCACGTCGATGTTCAGGTCCAGCGCGAACTGCAGCGTGATCACCGAGCTGCCGTCCGAGCTGGTGGACGTCATCTGGTTCAATCCGGGAAGCTGCCCGAACTGCCGCTCCAGGGGCGCGGTCACGGCGGAGGCCATGACGTCGGGGCTCGCCCCCGGGTAGAACGTGACGACCTGGATCGTCGGGTAATCCACCTGGGGCAGCGCCGAGACCGGCAGGAGCTTGAAGCCGAGGGCCCCCGCGATCAGGAGCCCGGCCATGAGCAGGGAGGTAGCGATCGGCCGGACGATGAAGGGGCCCGACGGGCTCATCGCGATCTCCGCCCGGCCCCTCCGTCCCGGCCGCCTCCGCCGGCCGGATGCCCGCCGTCGCCCTCGGCCGGGGCGCCCCCCGGCGGTGCCGTGGCCACCTTCGTCCCGGGCTGCAGGTTGTCGACGCCCTCGGTCACGACGACGTCGGCGGCGGCGAGGCCCTGGCGCAGGGCGGACTGATCGCCTTCCGTGTGCTGCACGTCCACGTTGCGCATCTGCACCGCGGCGTCCGGCCCGACCACCCACACGTAGGTCCCCTGCGGGCTCCGCTGCAGAGCGGCGGTGGGGATGATCACCACCTGATGCAGCACGTCCAGCAGCATCCGCGCGTTGACGAACTGGTTCGGGAACAGCGAGCGGCCGGGGTTGGCGAAGATCGCCTTCAGGCGGACGGTGCCGGTGGACTCGTCGATCTGGTTGTCCACGGCCTCGAGGGTCCCCGACGCCAGCCGGTTCTGGATCTCCCGGTCCCAGGCCTCGACGGCGGGCCGCACGCCGATCCGCATCTTCGCGATCACCGGGGGCAGTTGGTCGCCGGGGATCGTGAAGACGACGGCTATCGGGTCGAGCTGGGTGATGACGACGAGGCCGGTGGGGTCCGTGCCGTGGACCATGTTGCCCACGTCCACGAGCCGGAGGCCCACCCGCCCCGCGAGGGGCGCGACGATGCGGCTGTAGGTCAGGTTGAGCTTGGCGCTCTCGATCTGGGCCTGGTCGCTCTTGAGCGTGGCCTCGAGCTGGTTCACCGTGGCGAGCTGAGTGTCGAGCTGCTGGCGCGGGATCGAGTCCTGCGCCACGAGCACACGGTAGCGCTCGAGGTCGAGCCGAGCGTTCTTCAGCGTCGCCTCGTCCTTTGCGCGCTGGCCCTCGGCCTGGAGGAGCTGAACCTGGAACGGGCGGGGGTCGATCTGCGCGAGCACGTCGCCCTTGCCGACGAGCTGGCCCTCGCGGTAGTTCACGCTGAGGAGCTGCCCGTCCACCCGGCTGCGGATGGTGACGGTGTTCAGCGCCGTCACCGATCCGAGGCCGTTCAGGTAGATGGGCATGTCACCGGTGCGGGCGGTGGCGGTCACGACGGGGACCGTGCGCGCCGCCGGGCGATTCCGGGACGCGGTAGCGCCGCCGGCGTCCCGGCGCCACAAGAAGACGGCCACGAGCGCGAGGAGCGCGCCGGCGACGACGAGGCGCGACCAGAGGCGGCGGCGGCTCAAGGCGGGCGCGGGCGGCGGTCCATGCTCTCGAAGAGGAGTGTCGGTGGTGCTCATGAGCACAAACGCCATTGCCATATTACGTCGGAACAGTTCCCGCCGGGAGCAGGCTAGGATTGGGCCCGTGATCAAGCCCTTGGATGGCATTCGCGTCATCGATCTGACCCGGATCCTGGCGGGGCCTTATTGCACGCAGGCGCTGGCGGATGCAGGGGCGGACGTCGTCAAGGTCGAGGAACGCGAAAAAGGCGACGACACGCGGGGGTGGGGCCCTCCGTTTGTGGAGGGTGAAAGCACCTACTTCCTGTCCGTGAACCGGGGGAAGCGCGGGATGACGTTGAACTTGAAGGATCCCCGCGGGACGGATCTGCTCGGGCGGCTGCTCGACCACGCCGACGTCCTCGTCGAGAACTACCGGCCGGGCACTCTCGACCGCCTGGGCTTTTCCTATGGCGAAGTCCACCGCCGGCGACCCACGCTGATCTACGCCTCGGTCTCCGGATACGGCGCGGACGGGCCCTGGGGCGGGCGCCCCGGCTACGATGCGGTCGTCCAGGGGGAGGGGGGTCTCATGAGCATCACCGGCGCGCCCGACGGGCCCCCCTTCAAGGTCGGGGCCTCGCTCGTGGACGTGCTGGCAGGGATGACCGCCTTCCAGGGCATCCTGCTCGCGCTCCTCCGGCGGCAGACGACGGGCGAGGGAGCGCGCGTGGAGGCATCGCTGCTCGAGAGCCTCCTGCCGACGCTGACGTACCACGCGGCAACGTGGCTGCTCGCGGCCCAGGTCCCGGCGCGGCTCGGGAACCGCCATCCGAGCCTCGCTCCGTACGAGACGTTCGAGACGGCCGACGGCCACGTCATCGTCGGCGTCGGCAGTGAGCCGCTCTGGCGCTCGTTCTGTACGGTCTTGGGCCGGAGCGATCTCGCCGCCGATCCGCGCTTCGAGACCAACGCCCGTCGCGTCGCCAACTACGAAGCGCTCCGCGCGGTCCTGGCGCCCCTGTTCCGCGCCCGCCGGGTCGACGAGTGGACGAGCGCGCTCGCGGAAGCGGGCATCCCGTGCGGGCGCGTGCGCACGGTGGCGGAGGCTCTCGAGAACCCACAGGTCGCGGCCCGCGGACTCCTGCTCGACGTGGATCACCCGCGGGCGGGCCGCGGCCGCTACGTCGGCAGCCCGATCGGCCTCGACGGCGCCGGCCGCGGATCGCGGCGGCCGCCTCCGCTGCTCGGCCAGCACACGGACGAGGTCCTGGGGGAGTGGCTGGGCCTGTCGCCGGAGCAGGTCGCCGAGCTCCGCCGAGGGGGCGTGGTGTGAAGGTGCCCTAGCCGGTATACTGCTTCCAATTTCCGGGCGCCGTGTTGGTGCCGGCCGGAGTCCCTCCATGCCCCGCATTCTCGTCGTCGACGACGATCCTCACGTCGCTCGCACCCTGATGGATCTCCTCGCCCTCCACGAGTACAAGGCCGAGCGTGCGGAGTCCGGCGAGAAGGCGCTCGAGCTGCTGGTGCGCGAGCCCTTCGACCTGGTCCTGCTGGACGTGCGCCTGCCGGGGATGAACGGCTTCGCGACCTGCCTGCGGATCCGCGAGCGGATCGGTCCCTCGCTGCCCGTGATCATCCTGACCGCTCTCGGCGACCCGGCCTCCCTACGCGAGGGTTATGACGCGGGCGCCGACGACTTCCTGACCAAGCCCGTCGACACTCCGGCGATGCTGTACAAGGTCCGCGCCTTCCTCCGGATGAAATCCCTCCACGACGAGACCGTGCGCCACCGGGAGGAGGCCCAGGCCCGCGCTCGCGACCTCGCGCTCCTCCACGAGATCGGCCGCGACTGGTCGCTGATCGCGGAGCCCGAGGAGTTCAACCGCACGGTGACCGAGCGGCTGGCCGGCCTCATCGGCGTGCCGATCTGCCTCATCGCCCACTACGACGCCGCCAGCCGTACGCTCGGGGCCGCGCTACCCGTCTACGGCCTGGCCGACGAGGTCGCCCGCCGGGTCCGGTACGAGGTGAAGCCCGAGCACCGCGGCATGTGGAACTTCCGCACCGGCCGCCCCTACCTCAGCAACCACGCCCGCACGGACACTCGGCTCATCCGCGAGATCGTCGAGCTCATGGAGGCGGACTCGGTCGTCCTCGTCCCGATGGTCTCCGAGGGCGTCGTGCTCGGCCTCCTCGTCGCGCTCAACAAGCCCGGAGGATTCACCGAGGCCGACGTCCAGCTCATGACGATCTTCGCGGGCCCCGCCGCCACGTTCATCCGGAGCCGGCAGATCTTCGATCGCCAGCGCCGTCACGCCTACCGCATGGAGCGGCTCTCCGCATTGATGGGGGAGATGGCGACGAGCCTCGGTCGCACCTCGCTCCTCAACCTCGCCGTGTCGCGCATCCAGGCCGATCTCGGCTACGACGCCGTCTCCTTCCACGTGCTCGACGACGACGGGGGCGCGCGGCTGGAGGTGGAAGCGGGCTCGCGGGAGTCCGCGGGGGGGCCGGACCCGGCGATGCTGCGGTGGGCGCAACGCGGCACGACCCCCCTGCCTTCCGGGCCCGCCGAGCTGGCGGTGCCGGTGAGGGCGGGGGACCAGGCCCTGGGCGTGCTCCACGTCCGGCGCGGGCCGGGGGCGGCCGTCTCGGAGGAGGAGAGCAACCTGCTCTCGACACTGGCCGGCCACCTGGCCCTGGCGCTGCAGAAGGCCGAGAGCGTGGCCAAGACCGAGCGGCTCGCCGCGCAGATGGCCACCCTCTACGACCTCGGCCTGCAGACGACCGCGCTGCAGGACCTGCGGCCGCTGTTCGCGAAGGCCACCGAGGACGTCGGCCGGCTGACCAAAGCCGACCATACCTCCGTGCTCCGGCTCGATCCGGCCGACGACGTGCTGCGATTCTTTGCCGCCTGGACCCGCGACCCGACACTCGAGAGCTACGGGCAGGTGGAGTTCCGGCTGGGCGAAGGCATCGCCGGCCAGGTCGCCCGGGACCGCGTGCCCGCGCTCGTCAACGACCCCGAGGACCGGCCGCATTTCGTCGCCCTCGACAACCCGATCGCGCGGCTCATCTGCGTGCCCCTCGTCCACTACGAGCGCAACGACACCCCCAGCCTGTTCGGCGTGCTGAACGCGAGCCGTAGACCCGGCGCCCCGCCCTTCACCAGCGAGGACCTCGAGTACCTCACGCGCTTCGCGAGCCAGCTCTCGATCGCGGTGGCCAACTCGATGGCGTTCGCCGCGGAGCGGGAGCGCAGCGAGCAGCTCGCCCTCGTCAACACCCTCATCCGCGAGATCGCGGGCAACCTCTCCCGCGAGGCGATCATGAAGACCTCGGTGCGCCGCATCCACGAGGCCTTCCGCTATCCGGTCGTCTGCATCGGCGTGCCCGACCCCGCGAGCGACAGCCACCGCATCGTGGCCGCGGCCAGCCGCGAGCCGCGCGCGCAAGAGGGGGAGGCCGAGCCGCTGCGGGGCGGCGTCTCCGGGCGCGCGATCCTCGAGAAGCGCACGGTGCTCGTGCCCGACGTGGCCGACGACCCCGACTACCTGCCGCTCTTCCCGTCCACCCGGAGCATGGTCTCGATACCCATCTTCTCGGGCGAGGACGTGGTGGCCGTGCTGACGGTCGGCAGCGACGTCCGGCGCGGCCTGGACCGCGGGCAGGTCATCACGCTGGAGACGCTCGCGGACGGCATCGGGATCATCCTGCGCAACGCCGAGCTGTACCAGGCGCTCGAGCGGACCAACGCCAAGCTGGTGGAGCTCGACCGGATGAAGAGCGAGCTCGTCAACATCGTGGCCCACGACTTCCGCTCTCCGCTGGCCGGCGTCCTCGGCCACGCGGAGCTGTTGGAGTGGAAGCCCGACGCCTCCCGCGAGGAGCGCGTCGAGCAGGCGCGGGCCATCATCCGCGCCGCGACCCACATGGCGAACCTGGTGGACAAGACGCTCAAGACGACGCGGCTCGAGACCGGCCACTTCCCGTTCGAGTTCGGGGTGGTGGAGCTGGGGGCGGTGGTGCGCGCGGTCGTGTCCCGGCTTCCCGATGACGCCCGCCATCCGGTCTCCGTCGACACGCCGGACGACCCGGTGCCGTGCTGGGCGGACCAGGACCGCATGTCGGAGGTGGTCGAGAACCTCGTCTCCAACGCGGTCAAGTACTCGCCCGCGGGGGGGCCGGTGCGGGTGGAGCTGAAGCGTGATGCCGAGCTCGCGACGCTCACCGTGGTCGATGTGGGCATGGGGATCGATGCGAAGGACATGGACCGGCTCTTCCGCCCGTTCTCGCGCGTGCGCAGCCGGCGCACGGCCCAGATCGAGGGATCGGGCCTCGGCCTCTACATCTGCGACCGGATCGTGAAGGCGCACGGAGGCCGCCTCTGGGTCGAGAGCCGGCCCGGCCAGGGGTCCGCGTTCTCCCTGGCGCTGCCGCTCTTCGGCGTCGCCGCCCAGACCCGCGCCCCGCTCGTGCTGGTGGCGGCCGGGGACGAGTGGACCCGCCGCGAGGTGAGGCGAGTCGCCGAGAGCCGCGGCTACGTCACCCACGAGGTGAGCGACGGCGTGGAGGCGGTGGAAGCGGCCATGCGTCTCGTGCCCGCGGCCGTGGTGCTGGACCGGATCCTGCCGCGGCTGGGCGCGGGCGAGGTGGCCGAGAGGCTGAAGGAGAACGCCGCGACCGAGGCGGTGCCGCTCTTCGCGCTCGCGGCCCAGGCGGACCTCGGAGAGCGCTCCCATCTGTTCGCCGGCTACGTCCCCAAGCCGCTCGATCCGAACCAGCTGTCGGAGGCGCTGGAGGCCGTCTCGCGGGCTCTCCGCGCGTCCTGAGCGGCGGCCGCCGATGAACGCGCGGTGAGCGGGCTCCTCGGCCCCCTCCGCATCGGACGCGGCGACGTCGTGGCGGTGGCCGGCGCCGGAGGGAAGACCACCCTCGTCTATCGGCTGGCGGCGGAGGCGCGCCGCTCCGGCCTGCGCGTCCTCGTCACCTCCACGACGCACATGGGGACGCTGCCCGAGGCCACGACCGGCCCCGTGCTCGTCGAAGCCGACGGAGACGCGCAACCGGGGCTCGAGCAGGCGTTGTCGCGGGGCGGCCTCGTGACGCTCCTCGGCCGGCGGGTCCGCACCGACAAGCTCGAGGGAGTGCCGCCGGAACGCGTCGACGAGCTGGCGCCGCGCGCCGATCTCGTCCTGGTGGAAGCCGACGGCGCGCGCGGACGCTCGCTCAAGACTCCCGCCGAGCACGAGCCGGTCGTCCCCCCCTCCACGACGCTGCTCCTCGTCCTCGCCGCCCTCGACGTGCTCGGCCAGCCTCTGGCCGAAGCCCATGTGCACCGGGTCGACCTCGTGGCCGCCGCCGCCGGCCGCGCGCCGGGATCCGCGGTGGACGAGGACGTCGTCGTGGCCGCCCTGCGGGACCCTGCCGGGTATCCTTCTCGAGTGCCCCCGCGGGCCCGCGCCGCGGTGTTCCTCAACAAGACGGAGAGCGAGGCCGCTCTCGCCGCCGCGGGGCGCATCGCCCGCCGGCTCGTACCGCCCTACGGCTTCGTCGCCGCCGGATCGGCACGCGCCGGCTCCGCGCAGGCGATGGCGTGACGACCCGCGCGGCTGCCTGATCGCTGATTGCTGATCGCTGATCGCTGCCGTATCCTTTCAGCGTGAAGGACGTCCTCGAGGCCGCACTGCGCGCCGAGGAGACCGGCGCTCCCGCCGCCCTCGTGACCGTCATCGCCACCGAGGGGTCCACGCCCCAGAAGGCCGGGGCCAAGATGCTCGTCTACCCCGACGGGCGCATCGTGGGCACGATCGGCGGCGGGTGCGTGGAGGCCGAGATGACGTGGCGCGCGCGCCAGTCCATCGAGGCCCGCAAGCCCCAGGTGGCTTCGTACGACCTGACGCCGGACCAGGCCGGCGAGGACGGGCTGGTCTGCGGCGGGAGGATGCAGGTGTTCATCGAGCCCATCGAGGGGACTCCGACCCTGTGCCTCTTCGGCGCCGGGCACGTGGCCCAGCCGCTGGCCCGCATGGCGAAGGCGGCGGGCTTTCGCGTGCAGGTCGCCGACGACCGGATCAGGTTCGCGAACCGCGAGCGCTTCCCGGACGTGGACCTGCTGGTGGTCGACGACTTCGCCGCCGCCGCGGCGCAGATGACGCTCGGCCCGAACACCTACGCGGTCGTGGTCACGCGCGGACACAAGGGCGACGCCGAGGCGCTGCGCGCGGTGGTGGGCAAGGGGCTCCGCTTCGTCGGTCTTCTCGGCAGCCGCCCCAAGCTCGTGCACCTCGTCTCCGGCCTCGAAGAGACCGGCGTGCCCCCGGAAGACCTGGCCGAGGTCCACTGCCCGCTCGGCATCGAGATCGGCGCGGTCAGCCCGGAGGAGATCGCGGTCAGCGTGCTCGCCCAGATGATCGCGGTCCGGCATGCGGTGCCTCCGTCCGCCATTGCCCCCATGAAGATGGAGCTGCCCGGGCGCCTGAAGGTCCGCCGCTAGGCGGTCCTTGATGGCGATGCGGCCGCGGCCGGCCGGCCCGGTCCTCATCCGAGGCGGCGGTGAGCTGGCCTCCGCCGCCGCGCGCCTGCTCTTCCTGGCGGGCTTCGAGGTCGTGGTGCTGGAGCGCGAGGCCCCGCTGGCCGTGCGCCGCCGCGTGTGCCTCGCCGAGGCGGTCTTCACCGGCACCGCGGTCGTGGAGGAGACCGCCGGCCGGCTGGTACCGGTGTCCGGAATCCGCGCCGCCTGGGAGACGGGCGGTTTCGTCCCCGTGGCGGTCGATCCGGACGGCGCCAGCCTCGCCGAGCTGAAACCCGAGGCGGTGGTCGACGGGCGCATGGCCAAGCGCGCTCTCGACACCCGGATCGACCAGGCGGCGCTCGTCGTCGGCCTCGGCCCCGGCTTCGTCGCGGGTCTGAGCGTCCACGCGGTGGTGGAAACACAGCGGGGACCGAGCCTCGGCCGCGTGATATGGCGCGGTCCGGCCGAGGCGGACACCGCGGTCCCCACTCCGGTGGCCGGCCATGCCGAGAGCCGGATCCTCCGCGCCCCGCGGGGCGGCGTCTTCCGCGGCCGGTGCCGGATCGGCGACCTCGTGCGGGCCGGAGAACCCGTGGGAGACGTCGACGGGACCCCCGTAAGCGCGCCCATCGCGGGGCTCCTGCGCGGACTGCTGGCTGACGGCGTTCCGATCCGTGCGGGCGTCAAGGTCGGGGACATAGATCCGCGCGGGCGGCAGGTGGATCCCTCGCGTCTGTCGGACAAGGCGCGGACCGTGGCCGCGGGGACGCTCGAAGCCATCCTGCTCGGGCGCATGGGCTTGCCGGCCTCACCCCGTCCTTGAAGAGAAGCCCGGAAATAGGCTATTCTCAAGCACAAAGTCGGCGAATGAAGCCGCGGTGGGATCTCGTCAACAAGACGGTCCTATTGATTGTCTCGCTCTGCCCGGAAATCGTTCTCGCCGGCCACAAGGCTCCAGTGATGCTTCCGCCGCTCACCGTCGAGCATCAACATCCCTCGGGTGCATTCTTCTTTCGCACACCTGATGGCTGGAAGGTGCAGCCGCTGCCTGCGGACCCGGACGCGCTCGAAGCGTGGGGCGGCGACCTCGGCCTGCGTTTCCTGTACCGCGCGGGAGAGGCCGGCTACGACAGCTTGCATGCCAACTGCATGCTCGAGCGGCTGGCGGGGCCGATGGACACCGAACCCCAGATCAAGTACGAGTACGACTATGTCGGCGGCGTCATCGGCAGCCGCCGTGCGCTCGACTCGGCCTTCTTCGTGCGCTACGACCAGCCCCGCCACGGCCACCGCGAGTGGCGCCAGCGCACGGTGACGGTCGTGGGCCAGGGCGACTCGCTCTGCGTGATGAGCTACGTGCCTCGCGAGACGTGGAAGTCCTCTCCGCCCAGCCGCGCCCTCGTCGACTCCGTCCTCGCGAGCGTCACCTTCCGACGCCCATGATGGAGGCGCTGCCCGCGGTCGTGCCCGCCACGTCGGCCCGTCCCCGCCGGCAGGTTTGGTCCGTGGGCGGCGGCAAGGGAGGGATCGGCAAGTCGCTGATCACCGCCGCGCTCGGCTTCCAGCTCGCGCGCGTCGGTCGCAAGGTCGTGCTCGTGGACGCGGACCTCGGCGGGGCGAACCTCCACACGTGCCTCGGCCTGTCCGGCCCGTCCCTCACGCTGGGCGACTTCATCTGCCGCCGCGCCGAGCGCATCGAGGATGTCCTGGTGGAGACGGGCGTGCCCGGCCTGCGCCTCATCAGCGGGGCCTCCGATTTCCTCGGGGCCGCCAACATCAGGTACGCGCAGAAGGTGCGGGTGCTGAACCGCATCCGTGCCCTCGACGTCGACATCATCCTCATGGACCTGGGCGCGGGCACCTCGTTCAACATCATCGATTTCTTCCTCGTGTCCGACGTCGGGATCCTGACCGTCGTGCCGGAGCCCACCTCCATCGAGAACGGCTATCGCTTCATCAAGAGCGCTCTCTACCGCCGACTTCGCGGGGCCGCCACCAACAACACCGTCCGCGCGATCGTGGACTCGGCGCTCGACCAGAAGAACCCGGGGGGGATCCGTAGCCCGCTCGACCTCCTGGCGGCGGTGGAGCGCGAGGACCCGGCGTCGGTGCCGGCCCTCAAGCAGCAGATGACGTCCTTCCATCCCTGCTTCGTGGTCAACCAGGTGCGCGACCCCTCCGACGTGTCGATCGGGCACCAGCTCGTGACCGCCTGCGCGCGCCACCTGGGGGTCAAGGCGACCTACGCGGGGTACGTGCCGTTCGACGACAGCGTGTGGCGCTGCGTGCGCCAGCGCCGCCTGTTCTTGTCCGCCATGCCCGATTGCCCCTCGGCACAGAAGGTGCGCGAGCTGGCGCGCGGCCTGTTGCAGGGCGAGAGCCTGGCGCTCACATGGTAGCGGTGCTCGTCGGGAACCACTACGAGGTGCTGGGCATCGACGCCCGCGCCACGCCCGATCAGGTGGAGAGGGCCTACCGCTTCTGCCTGGAGATGTACGGCGACGCGTCGGTGGCGATCTACTCGCTGCTGGACCCCGAGGAGCAGCGGCGCGCGCGATCGCGGGTGCAGGAGGCCTACGAAGTGCTGCGCGATCCGTTCCGGCGGCACGACTACGACGTGAGCCAGGGCTTTGCCCGGCCGGGCGCGCCGATGCCGTCCTTGCCCCGCCCGGCGGCGGGTCCGGTACCCGTGCGGGTCGCGCCGCCTCCGCCTCCGCGCCTGCCCGCGCCCCAGGTGCTGGAGCCGCCGGTCGACGGGGCGGCCCTGCGCCGCTTCCGCGAGGGGCGGGGAATCAGCCTGAAGGAGATCGCGGCCCGGTCCAAGATCGGCGTGCGCTACCTGGAGTACATCGAGGGCGACCGCCACGCGCTGCTGCCGGCGCCCGTCTACCTGCGGGGCTTCCTGCAGGAATACGCGCGGGCGACCGGCCTCGAGCCGCAGCGCACCGCCGAGGCGTACATGTCGCGGGTGCGCCGAGCGCCAGAGACCTAGGCCCGAAGTCCTTCAGGGCATCGCGTCACGGCGGCGGTGACGAACTCTTCCCGGGACGAGTTCGGCGCTCCGTGGGACGCCCATGCCCGTAGAACAGTTCGCTCTCGAACGCGTTGTGCGCACTGCACCGGAGCTGGATGTTCTCCGCCGTGGCCTCGCCCCCCCCGCCGTGCGGGTCCACGTGATGGAACTCGACGAAGACCTCCGCCACGTCTCCGGTGGGGATGGCGTGTCGGAGTAGATCCTGGGCCTGGCCTAGCTTCTCCCGTGTCTGGGCGCTCGCGGTGAAGCGGATCTCATAGCGGTCTGGAGCGAGGCGTCCGCGTCGCGTCCGAGAGTGCGGTACCGCCTTCGCCGCCGGAAGCTTGCGGACGGAGGACGCAACCTCGGGCCTCGGGAAGTACCGGACCAGCAGCTCTTCGACCCGCCGCTTGCTCTTGCCCGTTGCCGCAGCGAGGAGCTCCTGGTGGTTCTCCGCCGTCAGATGAGAGGCGAGCAGGCGCACCGTCGCCAGGCTGAGCGACCCCTCGCCGAGCATCAGGAGCAAGTATCTGACAAAAGTATCAATGCCTTCCTCTTCTTGCCTCCGCGGCGTGCTCGCGGCCGTGGAGTACTCGTCCCGGGACGAGTTTGCCTGCAGGGCGGATGAGGTGTCAGTAGCCGGTCGGGCCGCCGGCCGCGGGGGCGGCGCCGCGGCTTTCCTGGACGATCTTCACGCCAACGCTCGCGCCGATGCGATCGGCCCCCGCCTCGATCATGGCCTGGGCCGATTTGAGGTCGCGCACGCCCCCGGCCGCCTTGACGCCCATCTCGGGGCCCACCACGCGGCGCATGAGGGCCACGTCGGCGGCGGTGGCGCCGCCCGGACCGAAGCCGGTCGAGGTCTTGACGAAGTCCGCGCCCGCCGCGCGCGCGATCACGCACGCCTTCACCTTCTCGTCGTCGGTCAGCAGCGCGGCCTCGATGATCACCTTCACCAGCGCGCCTCCGGCCCGGCTCGCCGCCACCACCCCCGCGATGTCGCGCTCGGTGAGGCGGTAGTCCCGCGACTTGAGAGCGCCGACGTTCATCACCATGTCGACCTCGCACGCGCCGTGCTCGACGACCCGCGCCGCCTCGTAGGCCTTCGCCTCGGCGACGGTGGCGCCGAGCGGGAAGCTCGCCACCGTGCACACCGCCGTCTCCGACCCCCGGAGCAGGCTCGCGCAGAGAGCGACCCAGGTGGGGTTGATGCAGACGGTGGCGAACCCGTGCTCGCGCGCCTCGCGGCACAGGGCCTCGATCTGCTCGCGGGTGGCCTCGGGCTTGAGCAGCGTGTGGTCGATGCGGCGGGCGATGTCGCGCGGGTAGAGGTTCGTCCCCGCCTGCAGGCCGAAGCGGGCGGCGCCCTGGCCGAGCATCCGGCCCATTCGGTCGGGGCAGCACCCGCGGGGCGCCGCGTGACAGGCGCACGGCGGCTCCTCCTCGCGGACGAGCTGGGCCAGCACCGCGCGCACGACGGCGTCGACGAGGTGCGAGTCTTTCATTTCAGCGCGGGCCGACGCGAAGCCACAAGGCGCGTCGGCCCTGAACTTCGCGTCCTTGGACGCGCACTTCCAACGAGCTTCCGCTCTCGCGCGAGTCAATCGCGCTCGAGCGGTAAGGACGCGCGTCTGGCGGCCGCTCCGTCACTTGCAATAGGTCTCTTCGATCGCCTTGATCTTCTTCACGCGGCGGGCGTGCCTCTCCTCGGTGCAGCTCGCGGCGAGGAAGGTCTCGACGATCTCGCGCATGCGCGTGGCATCGACGAACTTCGCGCCCAGGGTGAGGACGTTGGCGTCGTTGTGCTCGCGCGCGTTGCGGGCCGCGGCGGCATCGATGCAGAGCGCGGCGCGCACCCCCGGGACCTTGTTGGCGGCCATCGCGGAGCCGATGCCGGCGCCGTCGACGAGGACGCCGATCCGCGCGTCGCCCGCCTGCACGGCCTTCGCCACCGCGAGCGCGATGTCGGGGTAGTCCACGGGCTCGGGCGAGTGCGTGCCGAAGTCATGAAACCTGTAGCCGAGCCGCGTGAGATGGGCCTTGACCTGCTCCTTCAGCTCGAGCCCGCCGTGGTCGCTGCCGACGGCGATCGCGAGGCTCGTCTCCGCGGGCGCCGCATGGACGATGCGAACGCCGCGGCTCGCCGCCACCTCTCGCGCCCACGCGGTCACGATTGCGCCCGGCGAAGCGGAGATCTCCCCGCCGGGAGGTATTTCGCGCACGTCTTCGGCGGTGACGATGTCCTTCATGCGCGGTCTCGCAGTATAAGACGAAACCCCACGCGTGCTTCGATCCAAGCCAAAACCGTAACCCTCGGGAGCGGTGCGATCCGAAAAATCGGATCGCTACGGACAATTGAATCGCGAAGGCGTCCGGAAATGTGGATATCTGTTGAAAATAATGGACTTATGACCGCTGGCCTGGCGGCCCGGGCCTTGCTATAAAGCAACCGCATCACGGCCTCAATTACAACCACCCGCCTCGAGCGGGCAGGAGGGCATTGTCGATGAAACGACTGATCGGGCTGGCCCTTGCCCTGTCGTTGGGTCTCGTACCCGGGCTGTGGGCGCAAGCCTCCACCGGCAACATCTACGGCACCGTGGCCGACGCGTCCGGCGCGCCGATCCCCGGCGCTACTGTCACCATCACGGGCACCAACATCGGGGCGCGGACGACGCAGACCGGCGCCAACGGCGACTTCCGCTTTCTGAACCTGGACCCGGGCACGTACAAGCTCGTGGTCACCATGACCGGGTTCGCCACGGTCAACCGCGAGGTCATCGTGACCACCGGCCAGAACGTGAACCTCTCCTTCGGCATGAAGGTCGCGACGCATGCCGAGGAGGTCACGGTCACGGCCGAGACCCCGGTCGTCGATACGAAGAGAGTGGGCACCGCGACCACCCTCACCAAGGAGGAGCTGGCCGAAACCCCTCAGTCGCGTGACCCCTGGGCCGTCCTGAAGACCGTGCCGGGCGTCCTCGTGGACCGCGTCAACGTGGCGGGCAACGAGAGCGGCCAGCAGTCGGGCTTCGTGAGCAAGGGATCGCTGCCGAGTGACACCCAGTGGAACCTCGACGGCGTCGTCATCACGGACTTCAACTCCAACGGAGCGTCGTCCTCGTACTACGACTTCGACGCCTTCGAGGAGATCAACGTCACTACGGGCGGTGGAGACCTGAAGGTCGCGACGGGAGGCATCGGCATCAACTTCGTGACCAAGCGCGGCACGAACAGCTTCCATGGCTCCGCACGGGGCTTCCTGGCCAACCACAAGCTCCAGTCCGACAACACGCCGGCGGAGGTGAAGGCCTTCCAGCCCCTGGGGCCCCACACGGACCAGATCTTCGACTGGGGCGCCGACCTCGGCGGGCCGATCATCAAGGACAAGCTCTGGTTCTGGGGTTCGTATGGCAAGAACGACATCCGCATCGCGCGTTTCTCGCAGACCAAGGACAAGACCCTCCTCAAGAACTGGAACGCGAAGCTGAACTGGCAGGCGAGCGCCAACGACATGCTCTCGGTCTTCTGGTTCAACGGGGCCAAGGTCAAGATCGGCCGCGACCCGGGTGTCGTCACCAACGAGCCCACCAGCTTCCTCTGGAACCAGGGGAATTTCTATCCCGAGCAGGACTGCGGGCTGCCCTGCGGCATGCATGGCCTGTGGAAGGCGGAGTGGAACCACACCTTCAGCCCCAACTTCTTCCTGAACGGCAAGTACGCCTACTACGGCTGGGGTTACGGGTTCGACGCGGGCGCCAACGGCGGCCAGCGGGATCTGAACGGCGGTTGGAACCTGGACACCGACACGGCCTACGGCGCCTACCTGTACTTCACGGCGCGCAAGCCGTGGCACATGGTCAACCTCGACGGCAACTACTTCGCGAGCGGCATGGGCGGCCAGCACGAGTTCAAGTTCGGCTTCGCGTATCGCAAGAACCCCGCCCGCACCACCACCACGTATACCGGTAACCAGACGCCCGCCATCGACAACGGCGGCGGCGACACGGTGGCCCTGGTCACCCGGCAGCGCAACGTGGCCTTCAGCGAGACGGCCGTGAGCGGCTACATCGGCGACACGTTCACGAAGGGACGGCTGACCGTCAATGCGGGCGTGCGCTACGACCGTCAGCACGCCTTCAACCAGCCCAGCGCGGCCACGGCCAACCCGCTCTTCCCGGACCTGCTGCCCGCCCTCGTCTACGACGGAAGCGGGCCGACGATCACCTGGAAGGACTTCTCGCCGCGGGCGAGCGTCTCGGTGGCCCTCGACGAGTCGCGCAAGACCGTGCTCCGCGGATCCTACGCGCGGTACGCCGGCCAGCTCTTCCCGAACGACGTGACGGTCGCCAACCCGGTCGGTGGGTACTCGACGTTCCTCGCTTACCGGTGGATCGACAAGAACGGCGACCACTTCGCGAGCAAGGACGAGATCCTGCTGAACGAGGGCATCCTCTATTACAACAACGTTGATCCGGCCCATCCGACCGCCACCGTCTCGCCCAACAAGATCGACCCCAACTACCACGCCAGCCATGACAACGAGGTTGTTTTCGGGATCGACCGCGAGGTCGGCGGGAACTTCGCAGTGGGAGCCGCCTACACCTGGCGCAAGGTGACCGACGTGTCGAGCTACTTCCCACGCATCGGACTCACGACCGCCAACTACCACCAGACCGACGCCAAGAGCTCGCGTGGCTACAATGCGGTCGCCTTCGGGCCCGACCCGGCTCTGATCGCCGCCTTTGCCGGCGGCCACATCCTCATGAACCGACCGGACTACAGTACCGGGTACAACGGCCTCGAGCTGACCCTCGTCAAGCGCATGTCCAACAAATGGTTCGCCCGCGGGGCGTTCTCGTTGATGGACTGGCACGAGAACCTGGGTCCGGGTGCAATCCAGAACCCCACCCGCACCGACGTCACCGCCGGCCAGGCGGGCCAACCGTCGTCGGCCTCGTGCAATTTCTGCGCGGGCCCGCAGGTGAACGGCGGCCAGATCGCGCCGCGCTCGGGCGGATCGGGCAAGGGCGACATCTTCTTCAACGCGCGGTGGCAGGCCGTGGTCAACGCGCTCTACCAGCTTCCCGGCAACTTCGAGGTCGGCACCAGCGTCTTCGGCCGGCAGGGATACGTGTATCCGGTCATCCTGCGCCTGGACGCCGGCGGAGACGGCACGCTGCGGACCCTGGCGGTGCCGACACTCGACACCCAGCGCTACAAGGCGGTCTGGGATGCCGACTTCCGCCTCGCGAACAACATCAAGCTGGCCGGCCATGCGCAGATGCAGGTGACAGCCGACCTCTTCAACGCGTTCAACAGCGGCGTGATCCTGGGCCGCAACCGGACGGCCAGCGGCTCGGCGTTCGGGAGGACCCACCGACGTCCTGGCGCCGCGGATCCTGCGCATCGGACTGAGGTTCAACTTCTAGTCGTCGATTCGCCAACGTACCCGACGGCCCCGGGGCGACCCGGGGCCGTTTTTTCTTTTGCGTGCACCGCGGACCTTAGAATGACGCGATGGTATCGAAGAGGAGGAAGGCAGGAGCACCATCCCCGCCCGCGCCGCCCTCGGTCCCGCGCGCATCGTCGCGGCGGCCGTGGGCCGTCGCCGGCGCGATCGTCATCCTGGCCGGCGCCGCGGCGTGGTGGGCGGCGCACCGGCGCCCGGCGGGAGCCAACCTGCTCCTCGTCACGATCGACACGCTGCGGGCCGATCACGTCGGCGTCTACGGCGCGGCCTTCGCGCGCACGCCGACCCTCGACGCGCTGGCCGCGCGCGGCGTCCGCTTCGAGCAGGCCCAGAGCCCCATCCCCCTGACGGGACCCTCTCATGCGACGATCCTGACCGGCCTGTACCCGCCGGTGCACGGCGTCCGCGACAACATCGTCTTCCCCCTCGACGCGCGCCACCAGACGCTGGCCACGCGGCTGAAGGCCGCCGGCTACCGCACCGCGGCCTTCGTCGGCGCATACCCCGTGGCCGCCGCGTTCGGCTTCCGCCAGGGCTTCGACACCTTCACCGAGAACTTCAAGGAGAGCCCGATTCCCGGCGCCGGCGCCCAGCGGCCCGCCAACGAGGTGGTGGACGACGCGCTCGGCTGGCTGGCTCACGTCGGGAGGAATCCCTTCTTCGTGTGGATGCACCTCTACGATCCCCACGCGCCCTACGATCCGCCCGAGCCCTATCGCACGGATTTCGCCGGCCGGCTCTACGACGGCGAGATCGCGTTCACGGACGCGCAGCTCGGCCGCGCCTTCGATTGGCTGCGCTCCTCGGGCCACGAGCAGGACACGGTCGTGGCCGTGCTCTCCGATCACGGCGAGTCGCTGGGCGAGCATCAGGAGGTGACGCACGCCGTGCTCATCTACGAGGCGACGCTGCACGTGCCGTTCATCGTCGCCGGCCCGGGCATCGCGAAGGGCGTGACGGTGCCGACCCGGATGACGACCGTCGACGTCGCGCCCAGCCTCCTGCGCCTGCTCGGCCTGGCGCCGCCGCCGGACATGACGGGTCAGGATCTGCGTCCGGCCCTCCGTGGCGAGCCGCTGCATCCCGAGCCTGTGTATGCGGAGAGCCTCTTCGGGCGACTCAACTGCCGCTGGTCCTCCCTCCGCGCGTGGACGGTGGACGACTGGAAGCTCGTCGAGGGCAGCCGCGCCGAGCTGTTCCACCTCGCCGACGATCCCTCCGAGATGCGCGACCGCGCAGCCGAAGAAGGGCCCCGCGTCGCCAGCATGCGTGCGGCCCTGCGCGGGGCGCTCGCGCGCATGGCGCCCGGCGGCGATCGCGCCCGGACCGCCGCCATCACCCCCGAGCAGGAAGCGATCCTCAAGAGCCTCGGCTACGTCGGAGGCTCCGGGGGCGGCGGCGATCTGGACCAGCCGGGGCTGCCCGATCCCCGTGACCGCGTGCACCTCTACGAGCGGCTGCAGATCATCCTGCGCGCGCAGGGCATGCCGCTCGATCGCGCGTCGGCGGCGGCGATGGAGATCGCGGAGGCGGATCCCGGAAATCCGTTCGCGTACACGACCGTGGCTTCGCTGGCCTACCGCGCGGGCCGGTTGGCGGACGCCGCGCGCGCGTTCCATCGCGCTCTCACGCTCGATCCCGAACGTCCGGCCGTGCGCCAGAACTACGGCAAGCTATTGCGGGACATGGACCGGCTCGACGAGTCGGAGAAGGAGCTACGCCTGGCTCTCGAGCAGACGGACGCGCAGGACGAGCGGGCGCGGTCGAGCCTGGCGGAGACGCTCATCCGCCTCGGCAAGAACGACGAGGCGGCCCGGCTCATCGACGAGGCGCTGCGCATCGAGCCCAAGGACCCGGAGTCGCTGGCCGCGCGGGGACGGCTGTACGCGGCCCAGGGCAAGCTGCAGGAGGCGGCGGAGAGCCTCGGCGCGGCGGCGGAGACGGGCGACCCCGACTCCCGCATCGAGCTGGCGCGCCTCTACGTGCGGCTCCGCGACTACGACCGGGCGCGCTCCGAAATCGGCGCCGTGCTCACGCGGACGCCGGGCCACCCGTGGGCGCTCGCCGTCCTCGGCCAGACGCTGGTGCTCCAGGGCGAGCGGGACGAGGGCCTCACGATGCTGCGGCGGGCCGAGGCGGCGCGGCCGCGCCGGCCGGAGGCGTGGCTCAGCCTCGCCGAGGGCTTCGAAGCCGCGAAGGACGCCGCCGCGGCGTCGCGGTGCCGCCACGCGGCGCAGGCGCTCCGCGCCGGCTAGCAGAAGAGGGAGGAGGCCGCCATGATCGTGACGACCGGCAATGACGTGACCGGGCACTCGATCTCCACGTACGTTGGCATCGTCCGCGGCATCGTCGTCCGCTCGCCGAACATCGCCCAGGGTCTTCTCGGCGGCCGTCATCGGCATGAGGTACGACGCGACGGAGTTCGCGCAGGGCGTGACCGAAGTCCTGGCCTACGGCACCGCCGTCAAGCTGGCGAGAAGCTGCTAGGCTAGCGGAAGCGCGCGTCGGCGGGGAACTTCGATCGCGCGCGCGACGCCCACTCGCGGGCGGCGGCCACGTCGCCCAGGACCGAGAACGTGTGCACCACGGTCCAGTAGGTCTCGGCGCTCGGCTTCTGTTGCGCGGCCACCAGGCCGGAAAGGGCGGAGCGCGCTTCGGCGTCGCGCCCCTGCGAACGGTAGAGCATGGCGAGACCCACACGTCCTTCCGGTGACCAGGGCACGTCGTGGATCTCGGCCTTGAACTCGCGCTCCGCCTCGGCCTCGCGGCCGAGCCGGGCCAGGCAATCGGCCATGCTCGCGTGGAGCTTCAGGACGACCGAGCCCTTCTGTAGCCGATTCGCCGCCTCGGCCTTGCGGAACGCGGCCAGCGCCTCCTCGTAGCGGCCCGCCTTCTGCGCGAGCACGCCGAGGACGAAGTGGCTCATCACGCGCTGCGCGTCGGCCTCGAGGCTCCGGCGGGCGTACTCCGCGGCCTTGTCGAGCCGGCCCTCGTCGAGCATGATCTGGGCGAGTATCTCGTACGCCTTTCCCGGCTCGCGTGAAGCGGCCACCTCCGCGTGCTGCACCGCCCGCGGCCTCCGGCCGTCGAGGGCGTAGAGCTTGGCGAGCGCCAGGTGCGGCTCGGGCCGCGTCGGGTCGAGGGTGATCGTGCGGTCCAGGGCGTGGATGGCCTCCGCCTTGCGGTCCATCTCGAGGAGCGTCACCCCCAGCATCTCCCACGCATCAATCATGTCCGGGTTGGCCTGGACCACCTTGCGGAGCTGCTCGGCGGCCTCGGCCGGCCGTCCGGCCAGGCGCAGCGAGAGCCCGCGCTTCAAGTCCTCGTACGTGCCGATGCGGTCCTTGGGATCGGGCCGCGCGCCGGTCGTCGGCGCGGCGGAGCCGCCGCCGACGTAGCCGAGCGCCTGCAGCTTCTCGCGGACGTCGGGCGGGACCTCATCGGGCTTCGAACCGGCACCCCCGGCCACCTTCGGCTGGAGCCAGCGCTCCATGCCTGCCACCACGCTTCCACGCTCGGCGGCGATGTTGGTGGCCTCGCCCGGGTCGCTGGCGATCTCGAACAGCTCCGGCCGGGGCGCGCGAATGTATCGGTAACGGCTCTCGGTGACGGCGAACAGCTCGCTCCAGCCGAAGTGATAGCGCGGGTAGAGCGTCTCCGAGTAGACGAAGCCTCCGCTCGGCGCCGTTCCATCCAGCGACGCCCGGAGCGACGTCCCGTCCATGCCGTCGGCGGGGACGCCGGCCAGCTCCAGCATCGTCGGCGCCAGATCCGACTGCGCCACGACGCCGGCGACGCGCGTGCCCGCGCGGGCGCCTCCGGGAAGTCGCACGATCAGCGGCACGTGTACGGCCTCGCGATAGAGGAAGATGCCGTGCTCCTCCTCGCCGTGGTCCTTGAGCCCTTCGCCATGGTCCGACGTGAACACTATGAGCGCGCGGTCGTAGACGCCCCGCGACCTCAAGCCGTCGAGGAACCGGCCCACCAGCTCGTCCGCGTACGAGATGTCCCCGTCGTAGAGCAGCGCGTGGTTGCGGTGGCGCTCCGGCGGGGCATAGGGTGTGTGGGGCTCGTAGAGATGGAGGAACGCGAAGAATCGCGCGCGGCCCTGGTCCTGGATCCATCGCGACAGCGCGTCGACCGCCACCGATCCATCCCGCTGGAGGTTCCCCGCCGACTCCGTGCCCGCCTGGACCTCGATCCCGTCGTCGTAGAAATCGAACCCCTGGTTGATGCCCGTAGCGCCGCGCAGGACGTAGGCCGAGATCGCCCCCCCCGTGCGCAGACCCGCGGCCTTGAAGCGCGTGGCCAGCGTCCGGTGCTCGGGGGCCAGGCGAAACCCGAGGTTGTCCCTCACGCCGTGCCGCGGCGGCAGCAGCCCGGTGAGCATGGAGGCGTGCGCCGGCAGCGTGAGCGGGCAATGGCTGTACGCGCTGTCGAACACGACGCCCTCGCGGCCGAGCTGGTCCAGGTTCGGCGTGGACCCGTCCTTGTAGCCGTAGAGCGGGAGGTGGTCGGCCCGCAGCGTGTCGATGGAGATGAGGACGACGGGCGCGTCGGGATGATTCCGCGGGGAAGCGCGACCGCGGCAGGCCGAAGCGGCTGCTCCCGCCAGCAGGACCGTGAGCGCCGCGCGCCGCATCACGGACAGCGATCTTACCCCGGCGGTCGGACGCGACGGTGACAGCGGCGTCGGCAGCAAAATCCAATCACATGAAGTTTCCGGACATTGGCTTGGATCCATGCGTCGCCAGGGCGCCACCCGTTCGCGGCAGGGGTTTCGTAAGGCCCGGAAGCAAAAGCACTTCTTGCGCGCCGCCGCTCAGCGCAGTCCGTGGCACGCCGGTTGCTCCCAACTGGACGGGAAATTTCCGTCAAACCTAATCTGCGGAGGGTCCCCTGACGTCGGGGCCTTCCATGGCTCACGCCACCATAGCCCTCGTGGGGGCTGAAAGGGGGATCATGCGGGTTTCCGCACGCGGTTTCTCGCTCTGGCCGGTGCTCCTGCTGATGGTGCTGCTGCCGGGCATCTCGCTCGCGCAGGAGCGCACGGGTGAGATCCTCGGAATGGTAACGGACGAGAGCGGCGCCCCCGTGCCGGGCGCCCTCGTTCGCGCGGAGAGCAAGACGCTGCCCAGGGGCCTCGAGACGACCACCGACAACAGCGGCCGCTACATGCTCCAGAACGTACCGATTGGCACGTACACGCTCACCACGAGCCTCTCGGGCTTCAAGACGGTCAAGCAGGCCGTGGACGTGCGGATCGCCTCCATCATCACCCTGAACCCCCGGCTCACGGTGGGATCGCTCTCCGAGGCGGTCGAGGTCGTGGGTAGCGCGCTCTCGATCGACCCGACCTCGAGCCGGGCCGCCACCAACATCACGACCGCCCAGATCGAGAACCTGGCCAAGGGCAGCCGTGGGTTCCAGTCGCTCCTCACGATGGCTCCCGGCGTGCGGGCCGAGGTCAAGGCGGGCAGCGCCGGCGTGGGCGGCATCGCGGTGGACGGGGCCACCGGCTCCGAGAACGCCTACTACATCGACGGGGTGGAGGTCAGCGACCTCCGCCGCGGCTCGCTCGGGACCGCCAACGCGATCCCGCTCGACTTCGTCCAGGAAGTGGCCGTGAAGAGCGGCGGCTTCGAGGCCGAGTTCGGCGGAGCCACCGGCGGCGTGATCAACGTCGCCACGCGCAGCGGCTCCAACGAGTACCACGGCACGGCCGGCTTCCAGTTCACGGGCAGCGGCCTGAACGACAAGGACCGCGGCTACTACCAGCGGTCGGTGTCCAACGCCGACAGGGCCGAGTTCTTCCAGCCGAAGGAGGACGACTACAAGCTCTTCTTCCCGTCGTTCTCCCTCAGCGGTCCCGTCATCAGGGACCGCCTCAACCTCTATCTGAGCTACGCGCCGGAGCGGGAGCAGACGACGCGCATCATCGACTACGCGTCGGGCGCGCGGCAGTTCAAGCAGGATTGGACGCGGCACTACGGCATCAGCCGCCTCGATTTCTCGCCCGCGTCGAACCTCCAGTTCAACACGACGTACATGTGGTCGCCGACCAAGGACAAGGGCCGTCTTCCGACGCGCGATCCGCGGATCGCCGCGCCGTCGAACGACGTCTCGATCCAGGGCGGCTACGTGCCGGCCCAGGCCTACACCGCGTCCTTGAACTACATCCCGACGTCGAAGCTGGTCCTGAGCGCGCGCTACGGATACCGTTACTTCGACGACAAGGACGGGAACTACGGCCTGCCCCAGCAGGGGTTCGTCACCTATCAGACCAGCGCGGCCCAGTCGAAGACGCCGGTGCCGGCGCAGTTCGCGCAGGGGACGGGCTTCAGCAACATCTCCACGAACTTCGGGACCGAGTACGACATCACCACCCGCCACAACGTCTACCTGGACGCCTCCTACACGGCCGCGATGGGGAAGCATCTGCACACGTTCAAGGCCGGGTACGCGATCAACCGCGTGGCCAACCGGCTCAACCAGGACTACCTGAACGGCCGCTTCCTCATCTATTGGGGAGACGCGTTCACCCGGGGCTCGGTCACCAACGCGACCGGGCCGTACGGCTACTACACGTGGGAGGACGGCATCCGGAACTCCGGGGACGTGAACAGCCGGAACCAGGCGTTCTATCTCCAGGACACGTGGCGGGCCGGCAGCCGGCTGACCCTGAACCTCGGCGTCCGCTTCGAGAACGAGTTCCTGCCTCCATTCAAGAAGGAAGTCAACGGGATCAAGGTCGCCAACCCCGTGTCGTTCGGCTGGGGGGACAAGGTCGCCCCCCGTCTGGGCGCGGCCTGGGACATCAAGGGAGACGGACGCTGGAAGGCAGCCGCCAGCTTCGGGATGTTCTATGACGTGCTCAAGTACGAGCTGGCCCGCGGCTCGTTCGGCAGCGACGTGTGGTTCACCCACGTCTACACGCTGGACCGGCCCGATGTCATCAGCCTGACGAAGACCAACCCCGGGGCCAACGGACGCGAAGTCATCACGTTCGACAACCGCACGATTCCCATCAACGCCCAGGGCCAGCTCGAAGGCATCGACCCCGCCATCAAGCCCTACAAGAGCCGGGAGTTCTCGGTCTCGCTCGACCACCAGTTCAGCTCCACGCTCGTGGGCGGCATCCGCTACACCCGCAAGGACCTGATCCGGGGGATCGAGGACATCGGCGTCCTCGACGCCGGTGACAACGAGGTCTACCTGATCGGCAACCCCGGCTTCGGCCAGACCCGGGACAAGAGCTCCGTGTACGGCGGCACCACCCCCAACGGGACGTTCCTGGTGCCGAAGGCCACGCGCAAGTACGACGGCGTGGAGCTGCGCGTGCAGGGCTCGGTGAAGGAGAACCTGCACTTCCTCGCCTCGTACACCTGGAGCCGGCTCTTCGGCAACTACTCGGGGGCCGCGAACTCCGACGAGTCGGGCCGCTCCGACCCCGGCGTCTCCCGCGCCTTCGACCTGCCGTACTACTACTTCGACGAGACCGGCAGCCAGCGGACGCGTGAGGGTCGCCTCGGGACGGACCGTCCCCACGCGTTCAAGCTGTTCGCGTATTACAACTTCGAGTGGGGCGCGGGCACGAGCAACATCGGCATCACCCAGATCGCCTACAGCGGCGTGCCGGACTCGACGTCGGTGATCTACCTCTCGGCGCCGACGTTTCCGTTCGGCCGCGGCGACATGGGCCGGACCGACCCCTACATCCAGACCGACCTCAACCTGGCCCACTCCTTCAAGCTGACCAAGGGATCGCGCGTGCGGTTCGAGGCCAACGTCCGGAACCTCTTCAACCAGGACGCCATCATCTCGCGCGTCACCCAGTACAACCGCAACGGGGCCATCAGCGCGAGGCAGCTCCCGCTCAGCAAGTTCTTCGCCGGCTACAACCTCGCCGACTTCGTGAATCCCCAGAACAACACCGGCACGGGCGTCAACTACAACCCGATCTACGGCCTGCCGGGGGCGAGCTACCGCGCGGGCGGCGGTCCGGGGCAGAGCCGCGCCATCGGGGCGATCGCGGATCGCAGCGCCTTCTCGGCGGTCAACCCGAACTTCGGCGCGTACCAGGACTTCCGCGTCATTCGGCTGGGCGTCACGCTCGTCTTCTGACCCCGGCCTGACGTTCGTGCCGCAGGGGCCGGCCCGGAAGGGCCGGCCCTTCGTCCTTCACGCCTCCCGTAGCGTTAGCGGCGGGGTCGTCTTCCAGCGGCCACGGGTGAAGTCGGGCACCGCCACCGGCCGGCTGCCCTCGGCCACCGACTGCTCGCTCAGCCCCGAGATCGCGCTCCAGGCCGCCGCGTCGTAGACGTTCTGGTCGGTCGGCCATCCGCGGCGCAGGCACTCGATGAGGCGCTGGTTCACCAGGTAGTCCATGCCTCCGTGGCCGCGCTTGTCGTCACGCACCCGCTTCGACTTCCACAGCGGGTGCTCGAACTCCTGGTAGTACTTCTTGACCGGCTCCCATTCGTCCTTCTTGCTGCGTCCCTCGATGTAGATCCGGTCGGGCCAGCCCTGGATGAGCCCGCGCGTGCCCTGGAGCATGCCGATGCGGCTGTACGGCCGCGGGCTGTTGGTGTCGTGGGAGAGGAAGATCGTCTGACCGTTCACGGTGCGGATCAGCGTCGTGTTGACGTCACCCAGCTTGTAGGTCTCCCGGCGGCGCGGGTCGTCGGCCGCGAGGTGCTCGGCGGCGTAGAGCTGGAGGCCGCGCGAGCTCCCGCTCATCGAGACGACGTAGTCGAACCGGTTGCCGCGGTTGACGTTCATGCACTGGGCGATGGGTCCCAGGCCGTGGGTGGGGTAGAGGTTCCCGTTACGGTGGACCGCATGGGCGCGACGCCAGAGCCCTTCGCTGTCCCGGCCGAACTTGATGGCGCGCAGGTCGTGGAGGTACCCGCACTCGCCGTGGAGCAGCTCGCCGAGCAGGCCGCGCTGGGCGAGGACGAGGGTGAGCATCTCGCGCCGGTCGTAGCAGCAGTTCTCCATCATGACGCAGTGCCGCTGCTGCTTCTCGGCCGCCTCCACGAGCTGCCAGCACTCGTCCACGGTGACGGCGGCGGGGACCTCGGTGGCGGCGTGCTTGCCCGTGCGCATCGCGGCCAGGCAGACCGGCACGTGCCATTCCCAGGGCGTGGCGTTGTACACGAGGTCCAGCTCCTGCTCGTCGCACATGCGCTCGAAGTCCCGCTCCCCTCGGGAATAGCCGGCCGGCACCGGCTGGCCGGCCGCCTTCACCTTCGCCTGGGCGGCGGCGACCTTCTCGGGCACGATGTCGCACACCGCGCGGATCTCGGCGCCCTCGATCCGCAGCAGGCTCTCCACGTGGAACGAGCCCCGCTCGCCGACGCCCACGTAGCCGATGCGGACACGTTCGATGGGAGGAGCGGCGGAGAAGGGCGGCGCCGAGGCCGCCGGCGCCGATGTTTCCTGCGCCCCGGCCGCCGCGGGACGCACGGCGGCGACGAGTCCGGCGGCCACGGTCACGCGCAGGAACTCACGGCGGGACGCGTCTTCGGGCACGACGAGGCGCTTGCGGTGGCTCATGGCGGCCATGATATCCCTACCTTTTCGTCTATCATTGCGCCTCATGCTTCCAGAGCCCGTCCGGGCCGCGATCTCCTGGACGAGCAACGCGGTCTGGGGCCCCTGGACGATCGTGCTCCTCCTCGGCACCGGGCTCTTCCTCACCATCCGCCTCCGCTTCGTCCAGATCGTCCGCTTCGGCGACGCAGTGCGGACGATGGTCCCCGCGGCGCAGGCCGGGGCCCGCGGCGCCCTCTCGCCGTTCCAGGCGTTCATGACCGCGCTCGGCGCCTCCATCGGCACCGGCAACATCGCCGGGGTGGCCACCGCGGTCGTGACCGGCGGCCCGGGGACGGTCTTCTGGATCTGGTGCTACGGCTTCTTCGCCACCGCGATCAAGTTCACGGAGGCGGTGCTGGGCATCAAGTTCCGGGTCTTCACCGGCGAGCGGCTGTCGGCCGGGCCGATGCACTACCTGCGGGACGGCCTCAAGGCGCCCTGGCTCGGCTGGCTCTACGCGCTCGTGGCCGGGGTCGCGTGCCTCACGACCACGCCCTTCACCCAGCCGAACTCGATCGCGAGCGCGTGGGAGAGCCAGTTCCACCTGAAGACCTGGATCACGGGGCTCGTGGTGGCGGTGTTGACCTGGCTGGTGGTCATCGGAGGGATCAAGTCGATCGGCCGAGCGGCCGAGCGGCTGGCCCCGCTCAAGGTGTTCCTCTACCTCGCCGGCGGCCTCATCGTGATCCTCACCCACGCGGGTGAGCTGCCGGAGGTCCTGGCCCTCATCTTCCGCGAGGCCTTCTCCACGCGCGCCGCGGCGGGGACCGCGGCGGGGATGGGCGTGATGGTGGCCATGCGTTACGGCCTGGCCCGGGGCATCTACGCGAACGAGGCGGGCTACGGCACGGCGGCCGTCGTCTACGGGACCGCGCGCAGCCAGGAGCCCGTGCAGCAGGGGCTCAACGCGGTGATGGAGGTGTTCATCATCTCGTTCGTGACCTCGTCCATCAGCGCCCTGACCATCCTCGTGAGCGGGGTGTGGCGCTCGGGGCTGACGAGCACGGCCGTGGTGGCCGCGGCCTTCGACACGTCGATCCCGGCCGTGGGAGGCTGGATCGTGGCCGTCTGCGCCTTCCTGTTCGGCTACACGACGCTCATCGGCTGGGCCTACTACGGCGAGCAGTTCCTCGAATACGTCTTCGGGACGCGGGTGATCCTGCCCTACCGCTGGGCCTACTGCCTCCTCATCGTCTTCGGCGCCGTGGGCAAGGTGGAGACCGTGTGGGCGTGGGGCGACCTCATGAACGGCCTCCAGATCTTCCCCAACCTCGTCGGCGTCATCGGCCTGTCCGGCGTGGCCGCGGCCACGCTGCGGGAAGGGACCCGGAGGAGCTGAGGATGGCCCCCGGATTCGAGCGGCAGGACGGCATCCTCGCGTGTGACGGCGTCTCTCTCGAGGAGACGGCGGCGCGCTTCGGGACGCCGCTCTACGTCTACAGCAAGGCCGCGCTCGTCGCCGCGTACGGCGCCTACGACCGCGCGTTCGCGCCTGTACCCCACCGCATCTGCTACGCCCTCAAGGCCAACGGATCCGGGGCGCTGTTGCGCATCCTGGCCGCTCTCGGAGCGGGCGCGGACATCGTGTCGGGCTTCGAGCTGCAGGCCGCGCTGCGCGCCGGCTTTCCGCCCGAGCGCATCGTGTTCTCCGGCGTGGGGAAGACGGAGGGGGAGATCGCGCGCGGCCTGGACGCGGGCATCGGGGAGTTCAACGCCGAGAGCGAGGAGGAGCTGCGGCGGATCAGCATCGCCGCCTCCGCCCGTGGCCGCACCGTCGGCGTGACGCTCCGGGTGAACCCCGACATCGACCCCAAGTCGCACGCCTACATTTCCACCGGCCTGCGCCAGAACAAGTTCGGGGTCGACATCGCGCTCGCGCCCGAGATCCTCGGCCGGGCCCGGAGCCTCCCCGGGCTGGCGATCGCGGGGGTGCAGTGCCACATCGGATCGCAGATCACCGACATCGAGCCGATGGAGCAGGCGGTGCGGGATCTGGCCGCGCTCTCCCGACGGCTCCTCGACCAGGGCTTCCCGCTGCGCACCATCGACATCGGCGGCGGGTTGGGGGTGGACTACGAGGGCGGCGGCACCCTCGATCCGGCGGCCCTCGCTGCCCGCGTGCTGCCGCTGCTTGAGGGCCTTCCGTTGACCGTGATCGTCGAGCCGGGCCGTTCCATCGTGGGGGCGGCCGGAGCCCTCCTCACGCGGGTGCTGTACGTCAAGGAGAACCGGGGCAAGCAGTTTGTGATCGTTGACGCGGGCATGAACGACCTGCTGCGGCCCGCCCTCTACTCGGCCTTCCACCGCGTGGAGCCGGTCGCCTCCCGCGGAGGCGACACCCGGCGCGTGGACGTCGTGGGGCCGGTGTGCGAGACGGGGGACTTCCTGGCCCGTGACCGCAACCTCGAGCGGGTCCAGCCCGGAGACCTCCTGGCCGTGCGCGACGCGGGCGCCTACGGGTTCGTGATGGCGTCCAACTACAACATGCGGCCGCGTGCCGCCGAGGCTCTCGTCGAGGACGGGGGCCTGCGCCTCATCCGCCGCCGGGAAACCTTCGACGACCTTGTGAGTACTGAGTTGTAGCGATCAGCAATCAGCGTAGCAAGAATCACGCTGGCAATTCTGATTGCTGAATGCTGATCGCTGACTGCTACCTTTTCGGGCGGCATGTCGTCGTCGCCCACGGTTCCGGTGGCGGCGCGCTGGGACTGACGGCCGAGGGGAAGCCCCGCTCCATCCGCTTCCATCCCTTGACCCCGCTGTCGAGGTCCGGGAACGCGGCGACCAGATCGAACCTCGTGCCCGGCAGGCTGTCGAGCCAGGACGGAGGGAGGCGTCCCTCGCGGAGCAGGTACCGCTCCCCGTCCTTGCTGCGGATACGGTAGAGGAAGAACTTCTCGGGCCCCTTGCCCTTGAGCTTCTGGGCCACCGCCTGACCCAGCGCCGCGATCAGCGCGCCGAAGTCCGCGGAAGGCGGGAGATGCGGCCGGAACGCCCGCGTCTCGGCCACGGTGGGGGCGCCTCCCCCCGGGGGAACGGAGCCGATGGGCCCGCACTCCAGGTCCACGCCGCCGAAGAACCTATCCAGCATGATCTGCGGGGACTTGCCGACGACCTCGATCGTGGTCTCGAAGCGGGGCGTGCCCTTGCTCGCCTCCTCGGCGAGCACCTGGTCGACGTGCTTCTCGACGTCGAGCGCGAGCGGGCTGGGCGACGGCGTGGGGCTCGCGCTCTGCGCCCATGCCCGCCCGCCGAGGATGCCGAGGATGCCGAGAACGGCCAAAGCGGTTCGCACGGAGGCTCCAGCTCACATTGTCGTGCGGAACCACCGCGAGAGGAAGCAAAGGGTAAGAGCCGCGAGCGGAGCGCGATTCATTCGCGCGAAGGGAGCGGGGGTCAAGGGGGGTGCGACGCAGCACCCCCTTGCTCACTCACTGATGATGCGGCCGAGGTCGCTCGATCGGGCCAGACGGTCGAACGTCTCGTAGAGGGCGGCGGAGATCTCCCGGATCGCCGCCTCCCCGTCGGCGTCGTGGCGCAGGTAGGTGGTCATGATCGACACCGCGTATGGTCGCCCGGGCAGATCGACGATGGCGGTCACGCAGCGCACGGCCTCGAGGCTTCCCGGCTTGTCGGCCACGACGATGCCCTCGGGCAGGGGGACGCGAAAGGGGGAGTCCTTGGGGACCGCCGCCACCGCCATCATGTCCCGTGCCCTCTCTCTCGAGAGGCCCGCGCCGGCGTACATCGTCTCGGCGAGCTGGCGCATCTCGGCCGGGGTGGAGACGTTCTCGTCCCCGCGCCGGGCGGCGTCGAGGTCCATCATCTTCCGGCGCAGGTGCGTCGCGCGCAGGCCGAGCGCGGCGAGGCGCCCGTTGACCGTGTCCATCCCGACGCGGTCGATGAGGACGTTGGTGGCGGCGTTATCCGACCAACCCATCATGAGGACGGCCACGTCGCGCCAGGTGAGGCTCACCTGGTCCCCGAGCTCCTGGAGCACGCCGCCGCCGCGCACGCGGGGCAGCGGTGGCCGCGTGAGCTCGCCGAGGTCGACACGTCCTTCTTCCGCCTGCCGGTAGAGCTCGTACAGCACGGCCAGCTTGATCGACGAAGCTTGCGGGAACGGCTCCGCCGGGCGGACGTCGAGGGTCATCCCGCCCTTCAAGTCCTTGACCGAGACGCCCAGGACGCCGTCCAGCCGACGGTCCACGGCCTCGATCCGGGCCCGGAGCTTCTCCCACAGCGCGGTCTGCTTCTCGGCCGGCGCCGCGGGCGCGCCGAGGCAGAGGAGGAGCAGCGACACGGCCGCCGTCATTCTTGCTTCCATGCCTTGTCGTACCTCAGCAGGCCGGTGGAGTCGACGGACAGGCCGTGGACCGTCCGGCGGAAAGCGGTGAAGAGCGAGACGTGGTAGAGCGGGACCCAGGGCACGTCCTTCTGGAACAGCTCCTGGGCGGAGCGGTAGAGCGAGGCGCGCTCGCGGTGGTCGGCGTGCTGCCGGCCCTGCCTGAGCAGCCCGTCCATCTGCGGGCTCCGGTAGCGGCTGCGGTTGGTCGCCCCGATGGAGTCCGAGGCGAGGAGGGCGGAGAGGAAGTCGTTGGGATCGATCGTGTCCGCCTGCCAGCCGAGCAGGGCGAGCGCGTAGTCGCCGCGCGTGGCCCGATCGAGGTAGTCCTTCCAGCTTCGCGCCTGCTCCAGCTTCGCCCGCACGCCGATCTGGGCGAGGTCGTCGCGGACGAGGCCGGCGAGGCGCAACGGCGAGGGCAGGTAGGGGCGCGCGGCGTCGACCGTCATGAGCGTGGTCTCGAAGCCGTCCGGAAAGCCGGCCTGGGTGAGCAGCCGGCGCGCCGCCGCCCGGTCCAGGCCCAGCTCCTTCGTCCGCCCCGCGTATCCCCACATCGTCGGCGGCAGCGGGTTGCGGGCGGGAACCCCGTGCCCACCGAGGCCCTCGCGCACCAGCGCGCGGCGGTCGATCGCGCGGACGAGGGCCTGACGGACCCGGGGGTCGTCGAAGGGCCGGCGCTCGTTGTTGGGGCAGAGGAACGCGATGTTCAGGCCCGTCTGCGAATCCAGCGTGATGCCGGAGCGGCCGCGCAGGCGGCCGACCGTGTCCTGGCCCACCGCCGACGTGACGTCGATCTCGCCCGCGAGGAGCGCCGCCTCCAGCGACGGCTGGTCGGCCAGGCGGCGGAAGACGATGCGCTGCAGGCGCGGCGTCCCGCCCCAGTACTGCGGGTTCGCCGCCAGCTCGATCCGTCCCGGCCGCGCCGACTCGAGCCGATAGGGCCCGCTGCCGGCCAGGCGCGCGGAGGACCGCGAGCCGATCTCCCGCGGGCTCCGCATCGCGTAGAAGGCCTGGGAGAGCGTCGCGAGGAGCGCCGCGTTCGGCTGGTCGAGGGTCACCGACACGACGAAGGGGCCGGCGCGGGAGGCTCGCCCGGGGAAGCCGCGCTGCTTCCGGAGATCGTCCAGGTTCGCCACCACCGCCGCCGCGTCGAGGGGGACGCCGTCGTGGAAGCGAACGTTCTGGCGCAAGGTGAAGGTCCACGTGCGGCTGTCGGCGGTCGCCCAGCTCGTGGCGAGAGCGGCCTCGGGCCGGCTGCCGTCGGCGCGGTAGCGGACGAGGGGCTCGCAGATGTTCGACACGACCGCCGCCGACACGAGGTCGGTGGCGTGGTGCGGGTCGAGAGAGACCGGATCGGACGTCAGGCCCACGACGAGCGTGTCGGCCGGAGCGCCGAGGAGGGCGAGCAGAAGGAGGGCGCTCACGCCGTGAGCCCCGCCAGCACCTGCGCCACGAGCAGCCCGGCGTAGGTCCCGATCACGTTGCCCAGCACGGCGAGCAGCAGGCCGACGGGGTCCTTGATCAAGGCCGCCATCATTCAACACGGCGGCAGACGGGTCAACCGCCGGAGGGCCGACACCTATAATGCCCCGATGGGCGTCACCGTCCGGCACCGGCCCCTGGACCTGCGATTGCGCCACACGTTTCGCATCGCGCGGGGCGCGTCGGATGTGCGCGAGAACCTGCTCGTCGAGGTGGAGGACGACGGCCTCGTCGGCCGGGGTGAGGCGGCGCCGATCCTCCGCTACCGCGAGGACCGTGGCTCGGCGGCGCGCGCGGTGGACACGATGGCCGCCCGCCTCGGCGACCCACGCGCCTTCGCGCAGGCCGCGGGCCGGGCCGCGGTGGAGGGCCAGAGCTCGGCGGAAGCGGCCGTGGACATGGCTCTCCACGACCTGGCCGGCCTCCGTCTGCGCGCGCCCCTTTACGAGGTGCTGGGCATCGACCCTCGGCCGGGGCCCGAGACGTCCTTCACCATCGGCCTGGACACGCCCGAGGTGGTGATCCAGAAAGTGAAGGAAGCCTCGGCCTATCCCGTCCTGAAAGTGAAGATGGGCTCCGACCGCGACCGGGAGGTCCTCACCGCCGTGCGGGAGACGACGCGGCAGCGCATCCGCGTGGACGCCAATGAGGGGTGGACGCCGGAGGCCGCGCGCGAGCGCCTGGAGTGGCTGGCGAAGATCGGGGTGGAGCTGGTCGAGCAACCCCTGCCCGCCGACCGCATCGAGGAGACGCGCGCGCTGCGTCGGCGCAGCCCGATCCCGTTCTACGCGGACGAGAGCGTGCACCGCGCGGCGGACATCCCGCGCCTGGCCGGCGCCTTCGACGGGATCAACATCAAGCTGATGAAGTGCGGCGGGATCGCCGAAGCGCTGCGGATGATCGCGGTGGCGCGGGCGCACGGCATGAAGATCATGCTCGGCTGCATGATCGAGTCGTCCCTGGCCATCACCGCCGCCGCCCACCTCTCGCCGCTCGTGGACACCGCCGATCTCGACGGCAACCTGCTCGTCCAGAACGACCCGTTCGAGGGCGCGACCGTGGCCGGCGGCCGCCTCGTGCTGCCCGATCGCCCCGGCCTCGGCGTCGCGCCGCGTCGCCCGTAGCCGCGGGCTGGAAGAGTCCTCCGGCGCGAGCGTTCGGCGCGTGCAGCGGAGCGTTTCCTCGGCCGCCTCGCGGCGGATTCACTCCGACGCGAGGCGCTGCCGACGATGCGCGCGAAGCGGAGCGCGCCGCATTCGTTACTCGTAACGCAGGGCTTCGATGGGGTCGAGGTTCGCGGCCTTGCGGGCGGGGTAGTAGCCGAAGAAGATCCCCACCGCGCCGGCGAAGGCGAAGGCGACCAGGATGGAAACGGACGTGATCGTCGTGGGCCACCCGAGCCGCCACGTCATGACCTGGGAGACGAGCACGCCGAGCGCGATGCCGACGACTCCTCCCACCACGGAAAGGCTCACCGCCTCGGCCAGGAACTGCCGGAGGATGTCCCGCGTGCGGGCGCCGACGGCCATGCGCAGGCCGATCTCCCGCGTCCGCTCGGTGACGGAGACGAGCATGATGTTCATGATGCCGATGCCGCCGACGAGCAGGCTGACGGAGGCGACGCTCATCAGCAGGCCGGTCATGGTGTTGGCCATCTGCACGCGCGTGGCCGCCATCTCCTCGACGGTGCGCACGGTGAAATCGTCCTCGTCCGGGTTCGTGATGCGGTGGCGCTGGCGCATGAGGCGCGTGATGTTCACCGCCAGCTGCTCGACCTGGTCGCTGTTGGCCGCCGACACGTACACCTGCTGGACGTAGGTGATGCCGAGCAGCTTCTTCTGGATGGTGGTGTAGGGGGCGATGATGAGGTCGTCCTGGTCCTGTCCGAACTGGCCCTGGCCCTTCGGGGCGAGCACCCCCAGCACGCGGAAGGGAAGGTTCTTGACCCGGATCACCTGGCCCACCGGGTCCTGGTCCGGGAAGACGTTGCGGACCACGGTGTCCCCGAGCACGCAGACCTTTTCCGCCACCAGGACGTCGCGGGCCGTGAAGTTCTCTCCCGAAACGAGGGACCAGTTCCGGATCGCGAGGTAGTCCTCGTTTCCGCCCTCGACCGACGTGTTCCAGTTCTGGTCGGCGGCAATGACCTGCGCCCGGCCCCGGACCATCGGGCTCACCCGGGTGATTCCGGGGAGGGCGGCGATCGCCTTCACGTCGTCCAGCGTCAGGGTGGTCACCGTGCCCGCCCCGCCGCGAACCGCGCCCCCCCCGGGACGGCCCCAGCTCCCCGACGACACGAAGATCACGTTGGTGCCCTGGCTCTGGATCTGCTGGTCGATCGAGGCGCGGGCTCCCGAGCCGAGCGCGATCATGGCGATGACCGACGCCACGCCGATGATCACGCCGAGCATGGTGAGCGAGGAGCGGATCTTGTTGCGGCGGATCGCCTTGAGGGCGATGCGGAGCACGTTCTGGATCCTCACGCCGTCGCCTCCTCCTCGAGCGCGGGCAGCGCCGAGAGCTCCGCGGCCGCGTCGCGCCGTCTCTCGACCGGCTGGTCGGAGACGACCCGGCCGTCCCGGAACGTGATGACGCGTTGGCCGTACTCCGCGATGTCGTGCTCGTGGGTGATGAGGATGATCGTGATGCCCTTCTCGCGGTTCAGGCGCTGGAGGATCTCCATGATCTCCACGCTCGTGCGGCTGTCGAGGTTGCCCGTCGGCTCGTCGGCGAGGAGGATCTCGGGGTCGTTCACGAGGGCGCGCGCGATGGCCACCCGCTGCTGTTGACCGCCGGAGAGCTGGTTCGGCATGTGCTGGGCCCGCGGGCCCAGGCCCACGGCCTCGAGTAGCCCGAGCGCCTTGAGGTGGCGATCCCCGGCCGAGTAGGGCTTCCCGTTGTAGAGCAGCGGCAGCTCCACGTTCTCGAGCGCGCTCGTGCGCGGGAGCAGGTTGAAGTTCTGGAACACGAAGCCGATCTTCCGGTTGCGCAGCACGGCCCGGCGGTCGCGGTCGAAGCCCGAGACGTCCTCCCCCTCCAGGAAGTACCGGCCGCCGCTCGGTCGGTCGAGCAGGCCCAGGATGTTCATGAAGGTCGACTTGCCGCTTCCGGAGGCGCCCACCACGGTCACGAACGTGCCGCCCGCGATCTCCACGTCCACTCCCCGCAGCGCGTGGACCGTGACGTCGCCGAGCACGTAGCTCTTGCGCAGCCCCTCGATCCGGATGAGGGGCACCCGGCGGGAGGCGGGCTCAGTGGTCATGCGCGCGTCCTCAGCGCTGGCGGCGCTGGAACTGCGGGTTGAAGGGGTTGTTCGACGGCGAGCCGCTCGGACGGGGCCCAGGAGGACGCGCCGTGCCTTCGCCCTCGATGCCCACGACCACGCGGGCGCCTTCGGTGAGACCGTCCTTCACCTCGACGAACTGGCCGTCGGAGACACCCGTGTGGACCCGCACCGGCTCGGGCTGG
>Ga0207646_10000799_pt1 | contig 40986 bp, 33 predicted proteins | sample KBSK5502metaG_FD_184343 | JGI IMG/M metagenome (GOLD analysis project Ga0207646, IMG submission 184343) | Corn, switchgrass and miscanthus rhizosphere microbial communities from Kellogg Biological Station, Michigan, USA - KBS K5-50-2 metaG... | ecosystem: Host-associated > Plants > Roots >... | reverse complement strand
GAGTCCTCCGGGATGACGTCCTTGTCCCAGTAGCCGACCTTGTGCACGAAGTCGAGGCTGCACGTGTAGCTGCTGAAGGCAACCAGGCGGTGCGGGCGCGAGTGCAGGAACATCTGCCACTGCGAGGTGCTGGCGGACATGATGCGCACCGCCATCGGCACCTCCCAGATGTTGTTGTGGAACAGCGGCACGGGCTGCCAGATCGTGTAGTCGCGCAGCGGCGTGCGGGCGTGGTGCCAGCTGATCCAGCCGAAGTACTGCGCGTGGACACGGTAGTCGGAGTCGAGGTCGGTGATCAGGATCTTGGAGAGGTCGTAACCCTCCTCGGTCAGCACGCGCACCATCCAGCGGCCGCCCCAGTTCATCGCCGCGGACTTGCCGACGACGATGCCCGGCTCGAGCGGGTCTTTGATGTGGTAGAAGCCGCGCAGCCGGCCGCCGAATTTCTCCTTCAACCGAGCGACGTTCTCCCAACCCGGTTTGTCGGTCTCCCGGGTGATGATCCCGACCATCTTCAGCTCGTCGGGGTAGTTGGCGTCGACGATCGCCTGGACTGTGCGCTCGAGCACGTGGTAAGGCTCGGTGTAGGTCGGGATGACCGAGAGGTGGATGTACTGCAGCGGGTCATGGGCGCCCACCGCGACGTCCTGCCGGCACAGTGCCAGCCAGTCCTTCCTGGTGTCGCGTCGCATCCGGAGGAGGGTGCTGTAGACGCCGGTTACGACGGTGATCGCCCGGAGCACCCAGTAAGCGTCGAAGAGAAGAACAATCGAGGCGACGAAGATCGCTCCCGGAAGCTTGAAGACGATCGGTATCCAGGCCGGCGCGGTAAGCAAGACCCAGGTCACGGCGCCCGGGAGCGCCTCGAAGAACCGGGCGCCAAACTGCCTGAGCGCGTGCTCCCACGCCGGTGCCGGCGGCTGGGCTTCGAGGACGGCCATCCCCGCGATTATCCGGGGAATACAGAAGGGGTCGCCGGCCTTGTATCTGGGCGTGAGTACCGGCCTTCAGCATTTCGACGGACCAAGTTTCGAGGCGGACGTCCTCGACGCCATCGAGCCCGTGGTGGTCGATTTCTACGCCGATTGGTGCCCGCCGTGCAAGATGATGGAACCGGTGGTCGAGCAGCTCTCGACCGAGTTCGCCGGCAGGGTCAAGATCGGCAAGCTCAACACCGACGACAACCAGGAGATCGCCATCCGCTACGGCGTGATGGGCATCCCAACGCTCGGCCTCTTCAAGTCCGGCAAGCTGGTCGACCGGCTGGTCGGCTACCCGGGGGGAGCGGGTCCGATCCGGTCCTGGATCGAGAAGAACTCCGAAGCGGCCAAGACCAACAACTAAGCGGCGAGGTCAGGCGGCGGCGGGCATTCAGTGGGCGAGCGTAGCCGTCCTTAACGGGCTTGCCCGCAAATCCGCCGCCGCTTTTTTTATGCCAGGAGTCCTAATGACCCCACATTGCTCTTTCAGCATGTTGGACGGTTTCCGGTCCGTGCTCACCGGTGCGGATCCGGACCGCGTCCTCCACGCCGATCACGAAGATCTTGCCGTCGCCGACCACACCGTTCTCGGTGCGCGCGGCCACCGCCAGCTTGTCGACCACGGTGTTGACGATCTCCGTCTTCATCACCGCCTCGACCTTGAGCCGCGGCCGGAGCGAGATGTGCACCGCGGCCCCGCGGTACTTCTCGGTGTACCCGCGCTGGGCTCCGCATCCCTTGACCTCCGTCACGGTCACGCCCGATACGCCGCACTCGTCCAGCACGTCCTGGACCTCCTGCAGCCGCTCGTGGCGGATGATCGCAACCACCATCTTCATCGCAGATCCGCTTCCGTTCGCGGTCATGCAGGCGACACCTCCTTGTGCGCGGACGCCACCGGCTCATGTTCCGGATGCCGGTTCACTGTAGGCGTGTCGGGCTGCCGGTAGACTCCGCCGGGCACGGGCATGAACGACTCCGGGTAACCCCACATGCCGTGCTCGCTGATGTCGAGACCTTCCATCTCCTCGGCCGCGCTGACCCGCAGACCGACGGTCTTCTTGATGATCCAGAACAGTCCGTAGCTCAGGGCGAAGACGGTCACGAACGAAGCCGCGACCGCGATCGCCTGGGCGCCGAGCTGGTGGAAGCTGCCCGTGTAGAACAGTCCGCCCTGGCCGACGCCGTTGAACTTCGCCAGCGCGGGGACGGTGAAGAGTCCGCAGCTCAGCGTGCCCCAGATGCCCGCCAGGCCGTGCGCCGGCAGCGCGCCGACCGGGTCGTCAAGGTACTTGTCGATCGCGAGCACGCCGACCACGACGATCACGCCCGCGACAGCTCCAATGACGATCGCGGCCCACGGCTCGACGTAGCCCGAAGGCGCGGTGATGGCAACCAGCGCCGCGATGGCACCGTTGCCGATCATGCCGACGTCCATCGTTTTGGTCATCAGGTAGATGGTGGCCAGCGCGGCCACGGCGCCGGCGGCGGCGGCGAGGTTGGTCACCACGACGATGTCAGCGAAGTGCAGGTTGGTCGCGTTCAGCGTCGAGCCCGGGTTGAAACCGAACCAGCCGAACCACAGGATCAGCACGCCCAGCTGCGCCAACGGCATGTTGTGGCCGGGGATGGCGTTCGAGCGGCCGCCGCGCTCGTATTTGCCGATGCGCGGACCGAGAAGGAGCAGACCGGCGAAGCCGGCCGTCGCGCCGGTCAGGTGGACGACCGTGGAGCCCGCGAAGTCCTGCGAGCCCAGGGTCGCCATCAGGAAGCCACCTCCGAACAGCTGGTGGCTGATGAGCGGATAGATGATGGCGGCGAAGGGGATGCCGAAGAGGATGTAGACGATGAACTTGGTTCGCTCGATCATCGTGCCCCAAACGATCGCCAGCGACACCGCGCAGAAGACGAACTCGAAGAACCACTTGGCGGCGGCCGGCGCGGTGCTGCCGGCGATCGCCGGCAGGTTGAGCTGCGACCCGGGGCTGAAGGTCGGGAAGAAGCCGCTGGTGCCGATCACCGCGAAGATGCCGCCGGCCCCGAAGGCGATGCCAAACCCCACCGCCCAATACGCGATGGAACTGACGCTCAGGTTCGTCACGACCTTCGCGACCACCGTGCCCACGTTCTTCATTCGGCTGAAGCCGACCTCGAGCATCGCGAAGCCGGCCTGCATGAACATCACCAGACAGGCGGCGACGATCACCCAGACGGTGTCCGCGGCCACGCCGGCCTGCTGCGTCGCGGTCGGGTCGTCCGCCAGGACGACCGCGGGGGTCAGGGCTGCAACCAGCCCAATCGAGATGGCGAGCAGGCGTATGTGTCGGAGCGAGAGTCTGGGCAACGACGTCACCTCCAAAGCGTTGATCTGCAGAGCCTAGGAAGAACTGCTCCGCCCCAAAAACGTGTGGATGGGACGAATCGCCGGCGCCGATCTAGTGCCCTCCGCACGATGTCATGGCCGGTTTGCGGGGCCGATTCTCGTGTGACGCACACAGAAAGTCCGTCCGCGACTTCGTGCGGAGTTCACCTGACGATTTCGGGGCCGCCTTCCTAGCCTGAACCTGGGTCCCGTCAAAGGAACTCTGGATATTTCGTGGAGGGTGTTCATGGCAGTAGAAACGAAAGCGGTCAGCAAGACCAGCCCGCGCGAGGTGCTCGAGAGAGCGAAGGCCGAGGGCGTCGAGGTCGTCGACGTTCGCTTCGTCGACCTTCCGGGCACGTGGCAGCACTTCAGCATGCCGCTCGGCGAGCTGGATGTCGACAGCTTCAAGGAAGGGCTCGGGTTTGACGGCTCGAGCATTCGCGGGTTTCAGTCGATCGACGAGAGCGACATGCTCCTGGTCCCCGACCCGGACTCGGCGACCATCGACCCGGTCCTGTCACACAAGACGCTTTTTCTGATCTGCGACGTCGTCGACCCGATCACCCGCGAGCCTTACTCCCGCGACGCGCGCTTCATCGCCAAGAAGGCGGAGGAGCACCTGCGCAAGTCAGCGATCGCGGACATCAGCTACTGGGGACCGGAGGCGGAGTTCTACCTCTTCAACTCCATGCGGTTCGACCAGAACGCGCACAGCGGCTACTACTACATCGACTCGGAAGAGGGGATATGGAACTCCGGCCGCAACTCTGAGCCGAACCTCGCGTTCCGGCCGCGGCACAAGGAGGGCTACTTCCCCGTGCCGCCGACCGACAAGCTCCAGGACCTTCGCTCCGAGATCATGCTCAAGCTCATCGAGGCGGGCGTGCGCGTCGAGGTGCAGCACCACGAAGTCGGCACCGCCGGCCAGGCCGAGATCGACATGCGGTTCGACTCGCTGACCAAGATGAGCGACAAGATGATGGTCTACAAGTACGTGATCAAGAACGTCGCCGCCCAGCACGGCTACGTGGCGACGTTCATGCCCAAGCCGCTGTTCCAGGACAACGGCTCCGGGATGCACGTGCACCAGAGCCTCTGGAAGGACGGGTCCAACCTTTTCGCCGAAGCGAAGGGCTACGCCGGACTTTCGCAGACCGCCGTCTACTACATCGGCGGGCTGCTGAAGCACGCCGCGGCGCTGCTGGCGATCTGCGCGCCGACGACGAACTCGTACCGGCGGCTCGTGCCGGGCTACGAGGCGCCGATCAACCTCGTGTACTCGAAGCGCAACCGCTCGGCGTGCGTGCGCATCCCTATGTACTCGACCGACCCGAAGACGAAGCGGGTCGAGTTCCGCTCGCCCGACCCGGCGGCCAACCCGTACCTCGCGTTCTCGGCGTGTCTGATGGCCGGGCTGGATGGGATTCGCAACAACATCACCCCGCCGGAGCCGGTGGACAAGGACATCTACGAGCTCGACGGCGAGGAGAAGGCGAAGATCAAGTCGGTGCCGGGCTCGCTGGCCGAGTCGCTGGACGCGCTGGAGTCGGACCACGCGTTTCTGCTCGAAGGCGGTGTCTTCACCAAGGACGTGATCGACACGTGGATCGATTACAAGCGCAAGAAGGAAGTCGACGCGGTCGCGCTGAGGCCGCACCCGTGGGAGTTCATGCTCTACAGCGACGTGTAGTCAACCGACCATTCACTCCAGGGCCCGGGCGAGAGCTCGGGCCCTTTCCTTTTCAGCCCGGGCCGTTTTGCGCAAAGCGGTGCCATCGCAGCACCGGGATAGAACCGTTTTGCGCAAAGCGGGTCACATTCCCAGCATCGCCCGCGCGCGCAGGGCGATCGAAATCGCCACCCGCGTCTCCGGGTCGTCGAGCTGAAGCCCCGTCAACGCCTGGATCCTCTCCACCCGGTAGCTCATCGAGTTGATGTGGATCCCCAGGTTTCGGGCCGCCGCCCGGCGCACCCACCGCGCCGCCGCCAGCGCATCCAGCGTTTCCAGCAGCGGCGTGTCGCGTGACTGCGCGTACTGCAGCAGCGGGCCGAGCAGCTCGTCGACGAAGCGCCGCAGGGCGTCCGGCGACTGCACTTCGAGAAGCAGTCGAAACGCACCCAAAGACCGATAAGACGCAATGCGGCCGCGCCCGCCAGCCCGACGCGTCAGGCGCAGCGCCTGCCGGGCCTCGACGTGCGACCGCGCCAGCTCGCCAACTCCGTGGGCGACGTTGCCGATCCCCACTGACGCCGACCCCGGCTTCATCACCGCGGCCGCCGCAGAAAGCACCTGGCTTGCGAGCTTCTCAACGGCGGGCAGGTCCGTCGCCAGCTCGTCCGGCACCAGGAACACCGCCGACGACGAACGCACGAGTGTCAGCGCCCCCGGAAGCCGCGACCTCACGATGCCGCTCAGCGCCCCGTCCAGCCGGTCCTGCTGCCCGCGCGCCGCCAAAGCCGCCTCCGTCTTGTCGTCGTCCGGTTCGAGCACAACCACCCACGCCTTCGCAGGCAGCCGGTGGCCGAGCCGCTCCGCCTGGCGCGCAATGCGCTCCGCCTCGTCCGCCTCCAACCCGCCGGCCAGAACTTCCTCGACCAGGTCGCCACGCAGGCGGCGCTCGACCTCGGCCGCGGCGCGCTCTTTCGCAAGCTCCAGCGCAAGAACCGTGGACCCGTGCTCCAGCGCGCGCACGCGGCCTTCGGCGTCGACGCTCTCGTCATCGACCCCGACGACCAGCAGGCCAAGCACGTCCGACCCAGCGCGCACTGGCACCACATCGAGGGGGCGCGCCGGCCGGCCGGCGTTGATCCTCACCTCGCGTGCCGCGCCCGCGATCGCCGGCGCCTGGATGCGCGGCGGCATTCCGTCCACCGGCTCCCCAGCTCCGCGGATCCGGTAGCCGTCCGGCGAGTACAACGCAGCACGCCCGCCGGCAAGCGAGCCGATGACCTCGAGGATCGAAGGAATGCCGGCCCCGTCGAGCGAAAGCTTGGTCAGCCGCTCGTGCGTCTCGTGGGAAAGGCGGATCTCCGCCAGCTGCACCTCGGTCCGCCGCTGCAGCTCGCTTCTCTCGAGGATGCCGGCCACCTGGGCGGCGATCGCGCGCAGAAAGTCGATATCGCCGGAGTTGAACTCGCGCCGCTCGGTGCTCTGCACGTTCAGCACTCCGACGAGCCGGGGCCCCGCCTCGATCGGCACCGACGCCATCGAATGGAAACGGTCCTCGTCAAGCCCCGGCACCCACTTCCAGTGCGGCTCCTTGCTGACGTCGGGCACGACCGCGGGCCGGCCTGAGTCGGCCACCCAGCCTGTGATCCCCTCCCCCACCTTCATCTTCACCTTGCCGACCATGTTCTCGTTCAGGCCGTTCGTCGCCGTCAGCAGCAGCTCCCGGCCTGGCTGCACCAGCAGGTACAGCGAGCAGACGTCGGTTCCGATCGCGGATGTCGTCTCCCGGATGATCAGCTCCAGCAGCTCGTCCGGACGCTGGGTGGAGGCCGCCGCCTGGGCCAGGCGGACCAGGAAGTTCAGCTCCCGGGCGGCGAGGCTGGAATCCGGAACCTTGCTCTTCATCGTGCTAACAACACAAGGGACAAAGCGTTCCCTAGTGTGACCGATACAGACTCGACCCGTTGGATGGTTGGGGTTAGATTTAGCCGAACGTGAGCTCCCCTCATTCCGGACAGTGGCGAGAGCACTTCGCCGGAGTCGACGTGCAAGTGCCCCTGATCAGCGGGTCCACCACGACCGGAATCAACTTCGACAACGCCGCCAGCACTCCCCCGCTAACCCGTGTGCGCGACGCAGTGATGGGTTTCTCCGACCTTTACTCGAGCGTGCACCGCGGGACCGGCTACAAGTCGCGCCTTTCCACCGAGGCCTACGAGCAGGCGCGGGAGCTGGTGGCGAAGTTCTTTGGCGTGGACGAGAGGGACCAGGTGGTGATCTTCGTGAAGGGCACCACAGACGCCCTCAACCGCATCGCCGCCGAGGAGGCAAGGCTCGACGGCCGCCAGGTCCTGGTCACGGAGATGGAGCACCACGCCGACCTCCTCCCGTGGCGCCACCGCAGCGGTCACATCATGGTCCGACTCTCGGACGGTGGGCACATCGACCTCGAAGCAATAGAGCACTCGCTCAAGGGCGGGCGGGGAAGTATCAGCCTCGTCGCGCTGTGTGGCGCGTCCAATGTCACGGGCTTCATCTCGCCCATTCACGAGGTGGCGGAGCTCGCGCATCGATATGGCGCGAGGATCTCAGTCGACGCCGCGCAGCTCGCGCCGCACCACCCGATCGACGTGCGTCCGAAGGATGATCCCGGCCACCTCGACTTCCTCTCTTTTTCGGGCCACAAGATGTACGCGCCCTACGGCGTCGGCGTGCTCATCGCCCCGCGTGACTTCTTCACCGGCACGCCCGAGGTCATGGGTGGCGGAGCGATCAGCATCGTCACCTGGGACGACACTGTCTGGGCCGACCTGCCGGACCGCGAGGAGGCGGGCTCGCCCAACGTCATCGGCGCGGTCGCGCTCGGCGTCGCCATCGAGACGCTGACCGAGCTCGGCTTCGCCGAGATGCTCGAGTACGAGGTCGGGCTCGGGCGCCGCCTGCTCACCGGCCTGGCCGAGATTCCTGGCGTCCAAGTGCTCGGGGGTGTCGAACCCAACAACCGGCTGGCGCTGGCGAGCTTCGTGGTCGAGAATCTGCACCACGGCCTGGTCGCCGCCGCGCTCAGCCACGAATGGGGTATCGCGGTGCGCCATGGCTGCTTCTGCGCCAATCCGTATGTCTTCCACCTCCTTCACATGAGCCGGGACGATGTCGTCGCGGTAGAGGGCGAGGTCACCGCCGGCCGGCGCAAGGCCCTGCCCGGCGCGGTGCGCGCGAGCCTCGCCCCCTATAACACCGAGACGGAGGTCGATCGCTTTCTCGAGGCTGTTTCGCATGTCGCGCGCGGGCGAATCAAGGCGAGCTATGAACAGGCGGCCGACGGAACGTACGCGCCGTCGGGCGGCTGGCCCCGGATCGCGACCCCGCTGTACGCAGCCGTGAAATCGTGATGAAGCTGCTCGTCGAGATCCTGCTCGCGATCATTCTCCATCCGGTTGCGTACATCCTCACGGTGATCGACGTCGTCAACCGCAAGGACATGAGCGGTTTCTGGAAGGTCTTCTGGATCATCGTCGCCTTTCCGTGGGGCATCGGGCCCATCCTCTATCTGTTCTTCGGCGGCGGCGGCAAGTTCTGGTGACGCTCCTGAGCCGCTGAGCTCATGAAGGACCGCGCCGCGACCAGGGCTCTAGTTCTAGGTCTGCTCGCGCTGCCGTTCGGCATCTTCGGCCCGTTCGCGATCATCAGCGCAACGCGCTCTCTGCTCCGCATCCGCGCTTCGAACGGCGAGCTCCGAGGCGCGACGAGCGCGGCGGCGGGCCTCGTCGCGGGCGTGATCTCCGTAGCGACGATCGTGGCCGGCGTCGGCTACTGGTTGGTGGCGTCTTGATCGCCAGGGTCTTGGTCGGGCTGCTGGTGCTGGTGGTCGCCGTCCTCAGTTACCCGGGCGCTCTGCTCACGTCGCTTGCGGTCATGGCCACGCCGGCCGCAAGCACGCCGGCCGGTCCACCAGGGCCGCTGCCGTGGCTGCACGTCGCCCACCCGGCGAACGGAAGGCCGTACATCGCAGACAACGCCGGCCGCATGGTCATGCTGCACGGTGCGATCCCGGCGAGCCTCAACGACTACTGGTCCGGCACCAACCAGCACACCGACCCCTTCCCCGCCAACTTCTATCCAATCGATCCAGCGGCCTACAACGGCGCCTGCCCCGCCAACTCCGGGCTCGACCCCTACCCGCCCCTGTGCCGCGCCGACATCGACGAGATGGCGGCCCTCGGCTTCAACGCCCTGCGATTGCCGCTTGCGTGGAGCCTGATCGAGCCCCAGCGCGGCCAGTTCAACAAGACGTACCTCGACCGCGTTGCCCAGGTCGTCGCCTGGGCGAAGGCGGACCGGATGTACGTGATCGTGGACATGCACCAGAACGCGTATTCCCGCTTCATGGACAATCCCTCGACCGTCACGCTGCCCCAAGGCAAGCCGATCGACCTGGGCAGCCACTCCGGGGCGCCTGGCTGGGCGACCTACACCGACGGCTTTCCTTCCGAGGACTACGCCGGCAAGCGCGAGCTCAACCCCGCGGTCTTCGAGGCGTTCAACAACTTCTGGTACGACCGCGGCGGCATCCAGGACGAGTACATCAAGGCGGTCGCGTTCCTGGCCGATCGCTTCAAGGACGACAGCACGGTTGCCGGTTACAGCATCTTCAACGAGCCTCTCAACGGCTGGAACCTGCCAACCGGGTTCGACGACCTGCTCCTGTTTCCGTTTTATCGCCGCGTCATCGACGCGGTGACCGGCGTCCGCGACGGCCTGCCCTGCTGGAGCGGGTTCTTCATGCCCGCGATATGCGGATACCAGGACCTCGGCGTGCACGCGGACAGGCAGCTCTACTTCCTCGACACCGGCCTGCTGCGTGAGGTCACCGACTTCCCGGTCCACCTTTCGATGCCGGTCAGCTCGTATCCCAACGTCGTGCTGGGCGTGCACGCGTACACGCACATCTACACCTTCGACACCTTCGCCAACCAACCTCCGGACCACGCGAGCTACCCGTGGGGCGGTTACGAGCAGGGGTTCGCGTCCGCTGATCGAGAGGCGAAGGCGATGAACATGGCGCTGCTGGTGATGGAGTTCGGCGACTCTCCGAAGTGGGACCACGAGATCATCACGAACGTTCTCGTAGAGGAGGAGAAGCACCGGGTCGGCTTCATGTTCTGGACCTGGAAGGAGAACGGCGACGACACGAAGTGGGGCATCTACAGCTCGCCGCCGGACGGAACGCCCTGCCTGCGCGCCCAGCGAGAGCGGCTCCTGGCCAGGATCTACCCCCCAGTGACAAGCGACCCGAACGCCGACTTCCACTACGACCCGGCCGGCGGTGGTTTCACGATGCACGCAACTGGCAAGGCGGGCGACGAGAGCACGGTCGTCTATCTGCCGCCCGAGGTGACGGGCAAGGTGTCCAGCGACGGCGCGGTCTCGGTGACGGTAAGCGACGAGAGCGACGGCAGCCGCCTCGTCTTTGCCACGCCTGGTGGGGGCAAGTTCAACATCGCGGTCTCCCCCGCCCCCCTCCGCCTCAGCGGCTGCGCGTAGAGGACTTCTGACCCATTTCTTAGGCAATCCACAGCCCCAAGAATTAAGTTGGCCCGGTAACCCGGCATCGGCTAATCTGGGGACTCGAAAGGGTGGGAAGCCGACCAGCGACGACTGGCCGTGTTCGCGCGCACCAGAACGGCAACGGCGTGGCGACGCGAACGCGAAAGGATCCGGCGACCAGGCAAAAACCTGGGACGAACGGTGAGGCTGCGGCCGCACCGGCGGTGAAGCTCGTCGGCGTCTCCAAGTCGTACGGCCGCAAGGCCGTGCTCAAATCGGTCAACCTCACCGTCGGCCAGGGCGAGCTCTTCGAGGTAACCGGGCCGAGCGGGTCGGGCAAGACCACCCTCCTTCGCCTCGTCCACGGCCAGCTGCGGCCCAACGCCGGCGAGCTGTGGGTCCGCGGGCGCGGCCTGCACCGATTCTGGAGGCGCGGCCTCGGCGGCCTGCGCCGCGACGTGGCGTTCGTCTTTCAGGAGCAGCGCCTCCTCCCACGGCTGACGGCCTTCGAGAACATCGCCCTCGCCATCCAGCTTCGCGATCCCCAGCTTCCGATCCGGACGATCAAGCTGCGCGCGACGGAGGCGCTGGAGTCCGTGAAGCTGGCGGACCGGCGGCGGGCGTACCCGCACCAGCTCTCGGCGGGCGAGCGCCAGCGGATCGCGGTCGCGCGCGCGCTCGCGACCCGGCCCCGCGTCCTGCTCGCCGACGAGCCGCTGAGCTCGATGGACGAGGCGAACGCAGCGATCATCACCCACCTGCTCGAGGACGCGGCGGCGAAAGGCACGACCGTGATCGTCGCCTCGCACCGCCACTCATTTGCCGCGAGCCGCTTCCTTCGGCTGCCGAGCGAGAAGCTCATGACAAACGGCGCTCGCCGGCCGGCGCTGAACGGCAACGGCCACGCACCGGTCGCCGCGAACGGCAACGGCCACGCCAACGGCAACGGCAACGGGAATGGCAATGGCAATGGGCACTCCAACGGCACGACCGTCGCGCGCGAGTGGTGGCGGCTGGTCGTTCCACGACGGCCACGCCCGCATCACACTCCGAAGATCTCGCCCCTCCCGCTGTGGCGACGCGCCGCCGCATTCACGGCCAACGGTTACCGGCTTGTCGTCATGAGCGGTCTCCGGAGCTGGAGCCGGGACTTGCGGCTGACGACGCCCATCATCGGCACGATCGCCCTGCTCCTGGTGCTGTGCGGAACTCTCGCGCTGGTCGGCATCGCGGTCGAGAAGCAGGTTGTCGACCAGGCGGGCCAGGCCTCGATGGTCCGCGTCTACCTCGCCGACGGAGCGACCCAGGCTTCCGTCGTGACGCTCGAATCGAAGCTCAAGGCGGACCCGCGCGTGGTCTCTGTCCGCTACGTCACTGCGGAGCAGGCGCTGGCCGAGGCGGGCAACCGTCCGGGCCTCGACAACCTGGCCAGCCTGAGCTCGGCGAACCCGTTTCCGGCCAGCCTCGACGTCAAGGTCCGCCTGCCCACCCAGGTCGCGGCCGTCTCGAGCTCGGTGAAGGGCGATCCCGCGGTCGACCCGACCTACCCGACCTCCTACGACCCGGACACGTACTCGCGCCTGCGCCACTTCGCGCTGGTCGCGGGCGCGATCGCCGGCGGCATCATCCTGATGTTCGCGGTCGTCGCGTACGTGGTGGTGGCCAACGCCATGCGCGGTGTCGCCACGTCTCGCCGGCATGAGGTTGAGATCACGCGGCTGCTGGGAGCGCGCGCCTGGATGCTGCGCGGTCCATTTGTCGTCGAGGGGCTCACGACCGGCGCGGTTGCCGGCGCGCTCGCGGGCGCGCTGGTCGGGGCCGCGTACCTCCTGGCCATGCGCTTCGAGTCGGCGATCTACATGCAGATGCTGCCGGGCGTCGACCTGACGGCCGTCCGCTACGTGCTGGCCGCCGTGATCACGGCCGGGCTGGTCCTTGGTACCGCCACCGCGTGGTTGGGTTTTCGCAAGGCGCGCGCGTGAGGAGGGCTTTGGCGGCGGTGGCGGTCGCGGCCGCCCTGCTCGCCATGCAGGGCGCGAGCGCCGGCGCCACCGACTCGACAACTTGCGCCAGCACGACGGCAACGAGCTCCCGGACGTCGTGCCCCAGCGCCACCACGACGCCGGATCCGAACCAGGCCGCCTACGCCGCGCTGACCACAAGGCTGGGAGGCGACATCGCCAACGCGCTCACGGCCGAGCACCGCCTGGCGTTGACCCTCGACCAGTTCGCCGGCATCGAGCAGGGCTTGACGTCGCAGATCACGCAGGAAGAAGCGACCATCGCGCGCCTGCAGGCTGAGATCGCGACCCTGGATGCGGAGATCGCCGGCACACAGGCGCGGATCGACGTCGAGAAGCAAGAGCTTGCGGTCCTCACGCGCGCCCTGTACCGCCAGCCTGACTCGTTCTGGATCCTGATCGCGCGCACCGGCAGCCTGCACGAAGCGCTGATCGCGACAGCCGACGCGGTCGTGGCGGGCCAACGTGCGCACGCCCTGCAGGACCGGCTGCAGGCTGACCTCGTCAGGCTCCAGGCCGACCGCGACGCCAGGCAGTCCGACCTCGACCACGAATCGAACGCGCGCGATCTGCTGGTCGCCAACCTCAACTCGCTGCAGGACGTGATGACCCAGCAGACGGCGGTCAGCGGACAGCTCACGACTCTCCTAACGCAGCTGCAGGCGGCCAAGGCGCACCTGCTGAACCAGCCGCCGAGCGTGACGACCGACCTCACGCAGCTGCTCGAGGCGCAGGAGCAGGACCTGATCCTGCGGAGCGACCAGACCGCGTGGGCGCAGGCGGAGGTCGGGACCGGCCTGGCGCTCGTGAACAACGAGCTGCCCCTGGGCAGGACCATCGCCGGGCTGAAGCTCTCGTACCCGCTGGCCCAATTCACCATCACGCAGGGTTACGGGCCGACGACCTTCGCGCTCGAACCACCACTCGGGCCGTTCAAGCACTTCCACACCGGCATCGACCTCTCGGCGCCGCTCGGCACGCCCGTGATGGCCGCGGCTGATGGAGTCGTCGTCGCCGTGGGCCACGGGGCGATCGGCTACGGGAATTACGTCGTCATCGCGCACGGCGGAGGGATCGCGACTCTATACGGGCATCTGCTGCAGACCAACACCAGCGTCGGCCAGGTGGTCGCGCGCGGGCAGGTGATCGGGCTCGAGGGGTCGACGGGTTACTCGACCGGACCGCACGTTCATTTCGAGCTGCGCGTGAACAACCTGGTGACCGACCCGCTGCCTTACCTCCCTGTGCCAGGCACAAACTTCAACGGCTGACCCGAGCGATGGTCAATCGCTCGCGCGCCATCGCCGCCAACGAGCGTGGGAACCAGCTTGCGGGCGCGGGCGATGATCAAGCTGCCGAGGCGGCGTATCGCGAGGCGATAGCCCTCGATCCCGACTACGCGTCCGCGTGGTTCAACCTCGGCCTGGTTTTCAAGCGACGGCATGATTGGGACGAGTGCCGGGACGCCAACCTCCGCGCCGCCGAGCTGGATCCGCGCAAGGAACAGCCTGCGTGGTGGAATCTCGGCATCGCGGCAACGGCCCTGCATGACTGGCCGACCGCGCGAAGGGCGTGGAAGGGTTACGGCGTCGACATCCCCGATGGCGAGGGACCGATCGACTTGAAGTTCGGCATGACGCCCGTGCGGATCGGTTTTCCCGACGCTGTCGAGGTGGTGTGGTGCCGGCGAATCGACCCGGCGCGGGCGACCATCGGGAGCATCCCTCTACCGGAGTCGGGCCATCGCTACCACGACGTGGTGCTTCACGACGGCGCGCCCAACGGCAGGCGCGAGGTAAACGGGCACGTCTATCCCGTCTTCGACGAGCTCGAGCGCTGGCAGCCCGCTGAGGACCAGAACGTCGCCGTCAGCCTGCGCTGCCCGCGCGAAGAGGATGCGCTGGCGCTGGGCAAGATCGCAGCCGACGCAGGCGTCCCGTTCGAGGACTGGACCGCGAACCTGAACATTTTGTGCAAGGCGTGCAGCGAAGGTCTTCCGCACGAGGAGCACGACCGCAAGGGCGATGGTGCGTGGAGGGTCGAGCGAAACTTCGGTTTCGTTGCCAGTGACCGCGGGCTCGCCGACCTGCTGGCGCTCTGGCGGCGGGATGGCGCCGGGCGCGAGGTCGACCACCTGGAGAGCTACTAGCTTCTGAAACTACACCACTGGGGAAAGTGCCCCCGGAGGGAATCGAACCCCCGACCTTGACGTTAGGACCGTCCTGCTCTATCCCCTGAGCTACGGGGGCGAACCACAAAGAGTCTAAGTGCCTGAGTCAGTGCGCCCTGCGCGCGCCCGGCGCCCCTGAGCTACGGGGGCGAACCACAAAGAGTCTAAGTGCCTGAATCGGCGCGCCCCGCGCGGGCCCCCGCCCGGTTGGCCGGAACCAGCAAAATCGAAGCTGCCGCCCACCAAATTCTGAGCAATTTCCCAGAAAACACGATCAGCATGGTCACCGTGAACAACGCCAACGGCGCCCGGGTGCTCGTGGTCGACGACGAGCCCAACATCACCGAGCTCGTCTCCATGGCCCTCCGGTACGAGGGTTTCACCGTCAAGACAGCGGCCACCGGGCGCGGAGCCCTGACCGCCGTCTCCCAGTTCTCCCCCTCGCTCGTGATCCTCGACGTGATGCTTCCCGACATCGACGGCATGGAGGTCATGAAGCGCCTGAACAGCCAGGGCTCGAAGGTGCCGATCATCTTCCTGACCGCCCGCGACGCCACCGAGGACAAGGTCCACGGACTCACCATCGGCGGCGACGACTACGTCACCAAGCCTTTCAGCATCGAGGAGCTGATGGCGCGCGTCCGCGTCGTGCTGCGCCGCCACGGCAACAACAGCGAGTCGGGCAAGCTCTCACTCGCCGACCTCGAGCTCGACGACGAGGCGCACGAGGTCCGCCGCCACGGCCGCGTCGTCGAGCTGACCAACACTGAGTACCGCCTCCTCCGCTACCTGCTCATCAACTCGGGCCGCGTGCTCACGCGCAGCCAGATCCTCGACCACGTCTGGCATTACGACTTCGGCGGCGACGCCAGCGTGCTCGAGACCTACGTCAGCTACCTTCGACGCAAGGTCGATCGCTTCGAGCCGCCCTTGATCCAGACCGTCCGCGGCGTGGGATACGTCCTCCGACCGCCGAGAAAATGACCCTGTCCCTCCGCGGGAGGCTCTTGCTCGGCGTCATCTCGCTTGTCCTCATCGGGCTGCTCGTCCTCAACGTCGCCATCTACGTATCGCTGCAGAAGTTCTTGATCGACCGGGTGGACGCGGAGATGCGAGCCGGGGTCGACGAGGTGGCGACGGCGCTCGGCGCCCCGAGCCGCGGACCGGTGCAGCGGACGGCGTTTCCCATCGGCACGGTGGCCGAGGTCCTGGGATCCGATGGCTCGCCGGTCACGATCAGAGGCGTCAGCTCGGGCTTCGGCTCCCAGGCCCTCACGGTGCTGCCCGTCGTCCCCAAGAACCTGCAGGACAGCGGCCAGCTCGACGTCCCCGTCCAGCCCTTCACGGTGCAAGGGACCGACGGGACGACCGAGTTCCGGCTGACCGACTGGCACGAGGGGCGCTTCGGTGGCGCGATCATCGTCCTCGCCGTTCCGCTGACCGACATCACGTCCACACTGCGCGGCCTGCTCGTTTCGCAGGCCTTGATAAGCGCCGGTGTGGTCGTGGGCACCGCGGTGCTCGCGTTTGTGATCATCCAGCTCGGCTTGCGGCCGCTGCGCCGCATGGGCGCTGTCGCCGGGGAGATCGCCGCCGGCGACTACAGCCGCCGCGTCGAGCCGGCCGGCTCGAAAACAGAGATCGGCCGGCTCGGTCTCGCTCTCAACGCGATGCTCGCCCAGATCGAGGCCGCGTTTGCCGAACGGACCGCGTCCGAGCGAAGGCTGCGGCGTTTCATCGCCGACGCGTCCCACGAGCTGCGCACGCCGCTGACCTCGGTGCGCGGCTACTCGGAGATGCTTCGCCGCGGTGCCTCCGAGTCGCCGGCGGACGCCGAGCTCGCGCGGCGGCGGATCGAGGAGGAATCGGTCCGAATGTCGACCCTGGTCGACGACATGCTGCTGATCGCCCGCCTCGACCAGGGCCGCCCGCTCGAGTCGAAACCCGTCGACCTGCAGGTCATTGCGCGCGACGCCGTGGCGGACGCGCGAGTCGTGGCGCCGCAGCGCGATATCACCCTGAACGCCCCGGACACTGTCGTCGTCTCCGGCGACGACACGCGCCTCCGCCAGGTCGTCGGCAACCTCGTCCGCAACGCTCTAGTGCACACGCCGTCGACGACGGCCGTGGAGATCGCGGTGGCGACGCAGAACGGGACCGCCCAGCTCTCGGTCACCGACCATGGCCCCGGCCTTCCGGCCGGTGATCGGGAGAAGATCTTCGAGCCTTTCTACCGCTCCGATGTCAGCCGCAGCCGCGACAGCGGCGGCGCGGGCCTTGGCCTCTCGATCGTCAGCGCCGTCGTCACCGCGCACGGCGGGCGTGTGAAGGTGAAGGAGACGTCTGGCGGCGGTGCGACTTTCGAGGTCGAGCTCCCGCTGTCTACGAAAACGAGCTGACGGAAAGGGCGATCACGTCGCCGGCGTGGTCGCCGGCGAAGACCATGTCGCCTGCGATCGCCGGTCCACTGCGCACCGCCGAGCGCGCGTCATAGCGCCACAGCTCGTTGCCGCCGGCCGTCGAGAGAGCGATCAGCAAGCCGGCGTTCAGGTCGCCGAAGACGGCGCCCGTGCCGAAGACGACGACCCCGTGCGCAATCGCCGGCGCGCTGTACACCGGCAGGTCGGTCGCGTGCCGCCACGCCACATCACCGGTGGACGCGTTGAGCGCGAACAGGCCGTAGGGCGGACTCGCGGATGCGGTGTACACGTCGGCGCCGTCGTAGGCGGGCGACGCGATCAGCCCGTGGACCGGGGAGCCTTCGACGAGCTTGCGTGACCAGGCGATCTTGCCGTCCGCCGCGTTGAGTGCAACAAACGTGCCCTCGTCAGATCCCACCTCGACAAGCTCGCCGCCGCCGGTCGAGACGATGACCGGTCTCGCGCCAACGTCCAGGTCCCGCTGGTTGTCGGCGTAAAGACTCGCCTGCCACTTGCGTGCTCCCGTCAGAGGATCGAAGGCGATGACGGCGTCGTCAGGGTTGCCCACGCCTACGAAGGCGACGCCTCTGCTGTCGACGGAGGCAGTGGACCACACGCCGTCGCCCGGGGCGCAGCCCGCCCGCAGGCAGAGCGCCCAGCGCAGGCGACCCGTCTGGGCGTCAAGCGCCACGAGCTCGCCCGCGACGAGCGGCTGATCGCCGAAAGGCGACGCGACGCCGATGATCACCAGGTCGCGATAGACGACCGGCGACGACCAGACCGCTGCGTCGGGAGGCGCCGCCCAGTCCCACAGCGGAGCTCCGTCCGCGGCCGCAAACGCGTGCAGGTGTCCCGTTAGCGTGCCGGCGTACACGCGGCCAGCGCTGACGGCGGGCGAGTCGGAGATTGCGCCCAGGCCGGTCCGAATCCAGATCCGCCGGCCCGTCCGTTCGTCGAAGGCGCCAAGCTCGCCGCCGGCGCTGCCGGCGAACACCATGCCTCCGGCGATCGCCGGCGTTCCGTCGACGGAGCCCTGCAGATGCGCTCGCCAGGCTAGGCTCGAGGGCGGAGGACCCGAGGAAGAGCACGCGATCAGGACGGCGCTCAAAGCGAATCCCAAGCTTTGTCTCAGGCGGTTTTGAGCACCTTGCATCATCGTGAGCACCGAGCCCGATGCCACCTCGGGCATTTCCCCCAAAGCGTAGGGGCCGCGACTTGTGGCCCCTACACTCCCGTCGCTTCTACGAAAGCTTCCAGCGCACCGACGCGAGAACCGGTTTGGCGACGGTCAGGTAGTGGCTCAGGTTGTCCTGCCGCGTCAGCACGATGACGACGTAGTAGACACTGCCGCTGGAGTTCGCGCCCGCGAATATCGATGCCGCCGCCGGCACCGAATGCGTTCCGTCGGTAAGCGTCAGGCACAGCGTCCACGAGATTCCTTTCGCGCCGTTGAAAGAGCCCGTCGTGGTCGTGGTGCCCGTGCAGTTTCGGGTGTCGGGGTACTTGCTCTTAAGGGTGGTGTCGATCGTGTTCTTGTTGTCCTGCGCGGTCTGGGCGGGGCTCGACGCGCCGCTGGCGATGCTCACGTCGCCCTCGTTGTTGGGGTCGCTGAGGACGAAAGTCTCGCTGTCCTGGCTCGCCACCGTCCAGCCGGCCGGCAGGGTGACGCTGACGCCGTCGTTGGACTGGGTGCCGGTGGTGGGTGTTGGGACCGGCGATCCAACAGGACTCGGTGACGTCTCCGGCGAAGGGCTGGGCACGTCGGCGATGCCGCCGCCGCCGTTCGTCGCCGGGTTGCGGTTGCCGAGAACGGTGATGGCCGTGCCGATGCCGGCCATGATCACGACAAGGGCCACGACCGCGGCGATGATGACCATCCACGGCGTGCGATGGACGGGAGGCGTCGCGACCGCGGGCGTGTAGTACGGGCTCGCGTAGCCGGGCGGGGGCGCGTAGCCCGGCGGTCCAGTGAACGCTGGGGGCGCCATGCCAGGCGGCGGTCCTGGGGGCGGTCCGGGAGGGGGCGGTCCAACCGGCGCTGCCGGCGCGGCGACAAGTGCGGTCCCGCAGTTCTGGCAGTAGAGATTGCCGTCGGGGTTCTGCGCGCCGCAGCGGGCGCATGTCAGCGCCATCTACGACTTCACCGCGGCGGGCTTGCGTGCTCGCTTGACCGCCGTCGGCGCCGCGGTCAGGGCCATGCCGCAGTTGGGACAGAAACCCGAGGCGACGATGTGCATGTGGCAGTTCGGGCAAACCGTCTCGGCGAAGCCCATGTGCGCGGCCTCCTCGAGCAGCGCGTGGTGCAGCAGGAAGCGGACGTAGATGAGGACAGCGGCGACGATCGCGGCCTGCCACACGAGGACGAACAACTGCGCGACGCCAACGTCCTTAAGCAGCTGCGTGCCGAGGGCAAACGCGACGTGCGCGATGACGGCCATGGCGACCGCTCCGATCTCCCTCGCCCCGAGCCGTCCGCGCCGGTAGCGCCAGACCGCGGCCACGATCATCCCCGTGGCGCTTCCTTGCAGCAGCGGCTGGAAGACGGCAAGCGTGATCAGGTCGTAGATCCAGTTGCCCGGCGCCACGTGGGCCGGCAGGCCGGCGAGCGCGCCGGAGAAGGCGACCAGTGATTCCGCGACGCTGAACCCGAGACCGGCGGCGATGCCGAAAACAAGGCCGTCGACCGTCTCGGGGAAGTCCGCCCGGCGCGGAAGGAACAGCGCAGGCAGCGGCTTGAGCGCCTCCTGGAGGACAGGCACGAGCACGCCCAGAAATAGAAGAAGCCCGACGTTGATGCTCGCCGCGTGCAGCGGATTACCGACTGAGGGATATGGGTTGTCGAACGCACGCACGATCAGCGTGAGCACGAGCCCGACCACGGCACCACCGCCGATGGTGAATCCGAGCACCGTCGCCGGCTCGTCTCGGTAAACCTGCGCCTCGTAGAGATAGATCAGGTAGAGGACCGGGACGAGAAAGATCGCGACGAGGATGGCGGCTGTGATCAGGCCGGCGATGTAGAGGATGAGGATCCCCGCCAGGCCGACCGCGAAGGCCCACCGAAACTCGTGGACCTTCTGGTGGCCGAGGTGGGGAAAGATCGTTGTGAACACGGACGGCTGGAGGACGTGCTCCGCCGGGTGCGCGGCGTAGCGGTGGGTGCGGGTCTTGGCCCGCGACAGCTCACCCGTGGTCCCCTGGTGCGCCCCGCAGCGGGTGCAGAAGACGCCGTCCGGGACGTCGTTGGCGCAGTGGTCGCAGCGCATGGAGCCGGGTAACAATACCCGGCCGGCCCCTGCCTTACGCCTGCTTGGCTTCTTCCGCGGGAGCCGCCAAAGCGTAGGGGGAACCCTGCCAGGTTCCCCCTACGTCGCGGCGCCCAACGGCCGCTCGCGGCAATGGTCATACCGGCGAATGACTCGGCCGGATTCGCGCCGCTAACCCCTTCCGGAAAGGAGTGTCACTTGAATGTCACTCGGTGCGTCGTTCGGTGGCATTGAAGACTTAGTCGCGGCCGGGGAAACCCCGGCCGCCAACGCGACGTTGGGTTAGGCCTGCTTGGCTTCTTCCGCGGGAGCCGGCACCCAGCCTCGGACGAAGTGGCATCCGTAATGGCCGGGGTGCTTGTCGAAGTAGCGCTGGTGGTACTCCTCGGCCCGCCAGAAATCGGTCGCCGGGACGATCTCGGTGACGATCTTGCGGTCGAAGAACTTCTGCGCCTCTTCCTTTGACTTCAGCGCCGCCTTCTCCTGCTCCGGGTTGTGAAAGAACACCACGCTCCGGTACTGGTGGCCGAAGTCCGGGCCCTGGCGATTCAGCGTGGTCGGGTCGTGCATGTTCCAGAACTGGTTGAGGAGCTGCTCGTAGGTGACCTTCGCCGGGTCGTACGTGACCTCCACGGCCTCGGCGTGACCGGTGCGGCCTGAGCACACCTGCTCGTAGGTCGCGTGGTCCACGTGCCCGCCCTCATAGCCAGATACAGCTTCAATTACACCCGGCACCTCGTTGAAGAGGTGCTCGACACCCCAGAAGCAGCCGCCGGCAAACGTCGCCTTCTCCATGTTTCCCTCCAAGGTCTGTCTAGACACACATGATGATTCCCGAAGATGACGATTCGCTAACGCCGCGGCCAACGCGGCGCTGGTGGCACGTGGCGACGGTGGACGTGACCCCGCTGCGCCGCCACCGCGACTTCCGTCTCCTGTTCATCGGCCGGTTCGTGTCCTTCTTCGGCTCGATGATCTCGTCGGTCGCGCTCCCGTACCAGGTTTACCAGCTGACCCACAACGTGCTGGTGGTCGGGTTGCTGGGCCTCGTGGAGTTCGGGCCGATCCTGGCGGTGGCGTTCGTCGGCGGACCGCTTGCCGACGCCCGAGACCGGCGCAACATGGTCCTGCTGAGCGAGTCCGCGCTGCTCGTCTGCAGCGCGGTCCTCGTCGCCAACGCCGCGATCCTCCATCCCCAGGTCTGGGTCCTGTTCGTGATCGCGGGGACGTGGGGCGCGCTCGACGCGCTGCAGCGTCCATCGCTCGACGCGATGCTCCCGCGCCTGGTCGACAGAAACGAGCTGCCTGCGGCAGGAGCGCTGGGCGGCCTGCGCGGGACCCTGGGCATGATCCTGGGTCCGGCGCTCGGCGGCGTCCTGATCGCCGGCTTCGGACTGCCGATCACCTACGGCGTCAACCTGGCGACGTTCGTCGTCGGTCTGGCCTGCCTCTGGTTGATGCGCGCGGTGCCGCCGCCGCGGGACGCCGAGCGTCCGAGCATCCGCCGCGTTGTCGAGGGACTGCGCTACGCGCGCAGCCGCCAGGAGCTGCTCGGCACGTACTTCGTCGACATGATCGCGATGTTCTTCGGCATGCCGATGGCACTCTTCCCGGCGATCGCCCAGAACCTCGGTGGTCCGAAGGTCCTCGGCCTGCTGTACGCGGCGCCCGCCGTCGGCTCCTTCGTCTTTTCGGCGACGAGCGGGTGGACCAACCGCGTGCACCGGCATGGCATGGGCGTGGTCGTTGCCGCGACCGCCTGGGGGCTCGCGATCATCGGCTTCGGGCTGGCGCCGACGCTCGAGCTCGCCTTCTTGTTCCTTGCGCTGGCTGGTGCGGCGGACATGATGAGCGGCATCTTCCGGGGCGTGATCTGGAACCAGACCATCCCCGACTCGCTGCGGGGGCGGCTCGCCTCGATCGAGATGCTGAGCTGGTCGTCCGGGCCGGCCCTGGGCAACTTCGAGGCCGGCGTGGTGGCCTCGATCTTCAACGTCCGCGTGTCCGTGGTCTCGGGCGGCGTCCTGTGCGTGGTCGGGTGCGTGCTCGCCGCGGTAGCGCTGCCGCTCTTCCGCGCCTATGACGCGAGGATGTACCCTCTGGCGCCAGATCCCGACGCCGGCAGCGTCAAGCAGGAGAGTCAGTGAGCTCGGAACAGGACCTTGTCGTTCTGGCGGCCGTGGCGGCGATCTGGGCCGCCTTCTTCGCCACGCGCGCCGACTGGGCGGCACGGCGGGCGATCAGGCGCTGGGACGTGGCGACCAAGCCCGTCCCGAACATCGTGTTCACGGGACAGGTGGCGCCGGGGAACGCGATCGAGCTCGAGGTCGAGAACCTGGGCGGGACTCTGGCGGCGGGCGGGATCATCGTCCACGCCAGCGACGAGCTGTATGCGGGCGAGCTGACCATGCCCGAACACGCGCCGGCGAAGCGGATCTCGCTTCGGTTCGTCGTCAAGGCGTGGAAGCGCCAGCTCGAGCCGCAGTGCCTGATCCTCATCGTCCGCGACGTGAACGGCCGCTGCTACGACTACGTCGACGGCGGCAGGCAGGTCAAGAATCCGCGTCGCTGGCTTTCGAACCAGCTGCGCGATCTGCGCATGCAGGGCATGATCGACTTCCCGGCCGTGACGGGCAAAGAACGGCGCTAGAGGCGCGGCCGGAAAACCCGTCGCCGGATCTTCGGCGCCCAATGCGGCCCATCTGCGGGTTCAGCGTCTCCGCTGCTCGCTCATGCAGTCGTTCAGATGCACTCGCTCCGCTGCTCGTCGCTTCACCCGCATCTGGGCCACCTGGATCGCCGAATCTCTCGGCGCCGGTTTTCGGCCGCGCCTCTAGTGGACCGGGTCTAGCTCCGCCTTCAGCTTCAGCTCGACGTTGCCCTTCAACGCCTGCGAGACAGGGCATCCGTCCTTGGCCTCCTCGGCGAGCTTGAGGAACTCCGCCTCGTCGATGCCGTGGATGTGGCCCTTCACGCTGAGCGTGATGGTGGTGATGCCCTTGCCCGGGACGAACTCGACCTCCGCGGTCGTGTTCAGCCGCTCGGGCTTGTGGCCGGCCTTGCTCAAGCCGTTGGAGAACGCCATCGAGTAGCAGGCCGCGTGCGCAGCGGCAATCAGCTCCTCCGGGCTGGTGCCGCCGTGGGTGCGCTCGGCGCGCGCCGCCCACGTGACCGGGAACTCGCTGAACGTTCCGCTCGCGACCTTGACCCGCCCGCGCCCGCTCGTCAGGTCGCCTTCCCACGCCGCGTCAGCTCGACTGATCGCCGCCATGCGCCCACCTCCGGTGAAGTTCTCTTTGCAGGATAGTTGTTGCCGTGGACGCGCTCCGGGAGGTCGCGGCGAAGCTCGAGGCCAGGGCCGCCACCTACGTCAAGGACAACCGCCTCCCTGGCGCAGCGGTCGGAGTGGTCCACGGGGACAGCCTCGCCTGGTGGGCGGGAATCGGTTTCGCCGACATCCCGAGCCGGCGGCCTCCCGAGCCGACCACGCTCTACCGGATCGCCTCCATCACCAAGACCTTCACCGGAACCGCGATCATGCGGCTGCGGGATGCGGGCAAGCTGCGGCTCGACGACCCGATCGGACGCCACATCCCCGAAGTCGCGCACCTCGAGGACGTGACAATCCGCCGCCTGCTCTCACACGAGTCGGGGCTCCAGAGCGAGCCGCCTGGAACCGACTGGAGACAGGTCCGCTACGAAGGCTCGGTCGAGCGCAATCTGGCGCGCGCTTCCGAGATCAAGACCCGCGTGCCGCCCAACTCGCAGCACAAGTATTCGAACATCGGCGTGCAGCTCCTGGGCGAAGTGGTGGCGCGGCGCAGCGGAATGCCTTACGTCGAGTACGTGCGGACGCAGCTTCTCGAACCGATTGGCATGACCAACACCGCATTCGAGCCGCTCCCCGACGCGCTGAGGAAGCAGTGCGCGACCGGCTACGGCGGGCGGTTCGTGTCCGACGAGCTCGAGCCCGCGGCCACCCCGCCAACCATCTGGGCCGAGGGCGGACTGTGGTCGTGCGTCGAGGACCTCGCTCGGTGGATCTCGTACCAGTTTCGCGACGACCCCACCTTGCGTGAGATGCAACGTCCGCGCTACCTCACCGACGAAGAGTGGACCCAGGCGACCGGGATCGCGTGGTTTGCCCTGCGAAAGAACGACGTGACCTGGATCCTCCACGGCGGCGCCCTGCACGGTTTTCGTTCCAACGTCTGTTTCGACCCCAAGCTCGAGGTGGGCGCGATCGCGCTCATCAACGGGGTTGGCGACCCCGCGGCGCTTGCGCTCGAGCTTGCGGGCATCGCCCGCGAGGCCGTCGCGCAGGCGGCGCCGAAAATCGAACCGGCCGCGCCGATCCCCGCCGCGTACCGGCCGCTCGTCGGGATCTATTTCGACGGGGAGCTGGGCATCACGCTCCGCGTGGAGTGGCGCGACCGCAAGCTCGTGATCGTCGATCCGGCGCTGCCTGAATGGAGGCCCACGCTCACACCGACGGAGGACCAGGGCGTCTTCCTGATCGAGCCGGGCATTCGCCAGTCGGGTGAGAACGCGGTCTTCAACCGACTGCCAGACGGGCGAGTGGCGTCCATCTTCATCGCCGCCGGCACCTGGGTGCGCCTGGACCCGGTGGCCGGCGCCGCGAGGGCGCCGGCCGGCTAACGAGCTCTAATGGCGCGAGCAGCCACCCGGCTGCGGGTTCGGAATGACCGCCGTGATGATCGTGCCCGCGAACCGCGCGGTGTCTGGGGTGCCGTATTCGGCGGCGCCGCCGAATGAATCCGTCGTCACGCCTTTGATCCGGTTACCGAAGTTCCACAGACACGCCGTGCCCGAGCCTGAGATCGACGCCTGGTTGCCGATGGTCCAGAAGGGATAGAACTGCGCGCCACGCGGCGGCGCGGCGCAGCCGCTGCCGGTGACGACATCGCAGTCGTTCTCCGAAGCCGCGAGGTCGGTCTCGAACTGGATGGACGGATATGTGTTGCCGTTGGCCTGGAAGGGGCCGGCGTACCGGAAAGGTGTCGGGTGATTGGTCGACCCGTCCGGCCAGTCGGCGATGTATGAGTTGCCGTCGAAGTCGAGGTCACCGTTCTGAGTGAAGTCCTGCTGGCAGAACGGCACCGGCCAGGTCCACGTTGTCGGCTGTCCAGAGATGACGACGGTGCGCGAGCCCGACGGAAAGCACAGCGCGTCGGAAAACTCGCAGCTGCGCGCGCCGGCGGGACACGGCCCACCGCCCTCGGTCGTGGCGCCGGTGCAGATGCCCGTTGAGAAATTGCACGGCCCTTCACCCATGCCGCCTGGCTCGAGACCGCCGTTGCAGTTCCAGAAAGACTGGGTGTCAAACGAAAGGCCGATCTGGTTGCTGACCGAGCTGCACGACTCGCCGTGCCCGATCTCCTGCTGCATCAGCACGCCGCCTTCCAGCGCCGCCCACGGCACCTGGTTCTGCGGCGACGCGGTGTCATATTCGGGATGGAACGCGAAATGAAACCCGACGCAGCTCCGCGGATCCGTATCCATGAAGCCATTGGCGATGCTCGCGACCATGAACCCCGTCTGTCCGGTGGTCGCGTCGTGAATGCTGGTCATGAAGCCGTCCGGCGTGTCTTGCAGCTCCACCCTCAAGTTGTCGCCCGGGTTCATCTTCAGGGTGGCGGCATTGGGTGCAAACGAGGCGTCGTTCGCCAGCTGTGGGCTCGGCGGCCCGGTGGGGACGCCGTTCGTCTGCAGGTAAGCGAAGTTCACCGGCTCGAAGCAGTTCGGGTTGCAGAACTTGAAGCCGAAGCTGCAGGAAAGGCTGTCGATGGTTAGCGCGGCGCAGTACTGTGTCTGGTCGCAGCTGAACGCGTCCTTGAAGGGGCCGAAGCCAGGCGCATAGAACTGAAGCTCCATGAACGCCGAGCCGGCGTCCTGCCTCGAACCCAAACCTGTGTTGCTGTCGCTGTCCGGCGTGCACGGCTGCTGCGGGTACGACTTGGGATCGCACAACGGCAGCCCAAACCACGGCGCGATCGAAAGCTCGGCGTAATGGGACACGCTGCCGTCCGGAGTCGGTGCCGCCGCGGGATCGACCCCGAGCTGCATCAAGTAGGTCATGTGGTTGCCGCTGCCGTGGGCCGGGGAGATGAACTTGACGCTTGGCTCGTCGTGGCCGATGTACTTGCCGTTGTCGTAAGCGCGCCCCGGGACGCCGCTCTCCTTGAAGAACGGGTCGGCACACAGCGCTCCCATGTTCGGCTTGATCGCTTGATACGCGTTGCTGTGGCCATTGCAGTCGAGCATGTTCACTCCGTTCGGCGCGACAGCCGTTGCCGCGGCGACGGGCCCCGCGTTGAGCGCCGCTGCCAGTGGAAGGACCAGGATCGACCCCACCGACGCCAAGCGCAAAAGGCCTTTCCAGGCACCCATGGCCATTTCCCTCCGCGTGCCGCCGAGTCCCCCACCCGGCCGTGGCTTATCGATGATGAGCTTGTCCCGTTCGGGGGTCAACTATCGTGTCTGGCGATGCGCGCTTTCGAAATTCCGGAGCTGGATCCGCAGCCGCGCGACGACCAGGGCCACGGCTACGTCGACTTCCTCGCGTCGGAGAAGCTGAGCGTCGGCCTCTCGGTCTGGCCGGCCGGGACCATCGACCGCCAGCAACCGCACGAGGAGGACGAGGTCTACTACGTGATCAGCGGGCGGGGCTCGATCCGCGTCGCCGGTGAGGACAGACCGGTCCAGGCGGGGAGCCTGGTGTTCGTCGCCGCCCACGTTGAGCACCGCTTCCACGACATCGAGGAAGACCTGCGCGTGCTGGTCTTCTGGGCTCCGCCGCACCGCGCGGCGCTTCAGTCTGTGTCCTAACCCGTCAGGCGCGCCGCACTGCCTTTCGCGTCGAGGACCAACGGCGGCAGGTACTCGCCCGCCGGCGTCCGAACCCACCACACGCGGTCGCGCCACAGCTGCTCGAGCGACGAGAACGTGTAACGGTAGAGGTTCGCGCGCACGGCCTTCGGCGGTTCGTTCGGGAACGGGTTGAAGCGCAGCAGCTTCAAGGTGGCGCGGTCGCCCTCGAGGAGCCGGATCAGAAAGGCGATCAGCCATTGATGGCGGAAGGGCGACTCCATCGCCGCGAACCACATCAGCCAGTCGAGCCGGAGGTGGTAGGGAGCGTACTGGCGAGGCATCCGGTGCGTGTCCCCCGGCTTGCCCTTGAACTCGTATGCCTTCCAGCTGGCGCCTGACACGGCCGGATCGGCGCTGCCTTCGACGATGATCTCGTACCGCTCCTTGGTCACCGACCCGAAAGCGCCGTACGTGTTGACGAGGTGGAAGGGGTCGTAGCTGAAGTTCATCAGCTGTTGCCGCGAGATGAGATTGAGGATCGGCCGGTAGCTCTTCACCACGACCATCAGCGTCACGGCCACGACCAGCAGCTGCCACCAGAGGGGCAATGCCGCGAGGTGCGGCGGATGCACAGGCAGGAACAGGGACAGCGTCCTGTCGTCGAACGCGGAGAAAGCGATCGCCATCGTGAGAAAGTTGAGCCAGGAGAAATTCCCGCTCAGCACGAGCCACGCCTGCGTGATGACGATGATCGCGCCCGCGATCGACGCGACAGGCTGCGGCGCGAACAGAAAGAAAGGCACCACCAGCTGGGCGAAGAAGTTGCCCAGCACCTCCAGGCGGTGCACCCGTTTCGGCAGGTGGTGAAAGAACCAGCTCAGAGGATTCGGCATCGGCTGCGTCTCGTGGTGGTGGTAGAGGCAGGTCAGGCTGCGCCAGCAGCTGTCGCCGCGAATCTTGATCAGCCCGGCGCCGAACTCGACGCGAAAGACGAGCCAGCGAAACAGCAGGATCAGCGGCCACGCGGGGACGGTTGGGCCCGCGCCGAGGAAGATGGCCAGGAACCCGGCCTCGAGCAGGAGCGTCTCCCAGCCGAACCCATAAAAGATCTGGCCGACGTTGACGATCGACAGGTAGAGCGCCCAGAGCGCGAACCAAACCAAGATCGCGATCAGCGGCGGCGCGACGTCGACCACGCCGACGACGACGACCGCGCTCAGCCCGACGCCGGTCCACGCCACTGTGAGCAGCAGGGCGTCGGAGTAGTGGGCGTGAAACAGGCTCGGCGCCTCGAGGAACTTCACGCGCTTCAGGAACCGCGGCACTGGCAGCAGCCCCTTCTCGCCCAGCAGAGGCCGGAACTGGAGCGCGGCGACGAGGAAGGCGACCAGGTAGATCACGCCGAGCGCGCGCTCGAGGACGAGCCGGGTCAGCCAGTAGTCCGGCGCCTGCAGCCAATCCATCCAAAGACCCGCCTCCAGGGTGACGTTTTCGCGACCCGGTGGAAGGGAAGTCGACCCGCTAAGCCGGCGCCGAGAGCACCCGCCGCACCTCCCGCGCGACCTCGACGTTTTCGCGCGCCTTGATCACCAGGGTCGGGACCGTCGCGGTGGGCGCGCTGATGTCGCAGTCGGGGTCGAGGCTCGCGTTGAGCGTCGGACCGAGCTCGACGCCAAGGAACCTCAGCCCCGCCGCGGCCGCCGCTCGGACTGGCGCGGCGTTCTCCCCCACTCCCCCGGTGAACGCGAGCGCGTCGAGGCCGTTCATCGCCGCGGCCATCGCGGCGATCAGCGCCCGCAGGCGGTGGATGTACACGTCGAACGCCAGCTCAGCGCCGTCGTCGCCTTCGGCGATGCGGCGCAGGATCTCGCGCATATCGCCGGTCCCCGCCAGGGCCGTCAGCCCACCGTTGCGGTCGAGCGCCTCTGTCAGCTGGGGCTCGGACAGGCCGGCATGCCGCTCCAGGTACAGAAGCGCGCCGGGGTCGACCGTGCCGGAGCGCGTCGCCATCACAAGCCCCTCCAGCGGCGTGAACCCCATCGTGGTGTCGACCGACCGGCCGCCGTGCACCGCCGCCAGGGACGCGCCCGAGCCGAGGTGACACGTGACCACGCGCAGCTCATGCGTCGATCGCCCGAGCATCTCCGCCGCCCGGCGCGAGGCGTAAGCGTGCGAGAACCCATGAAACCCATAGCGCCTGATCCCGTACCGGAGTCGCCACTCGTCCGGGATCGCATAGGTCGAGGCCGCCTCCGGCATGCGCGAGTGGAAGGCGGTGTCGAGGCATGCCACGCCAGGCACGCGCGGCAGCAGCTCGCGCGCGGCAGAGATCCCGGCAAGGGCCGCCGGCAGGTGCAGCGGCGCGAGGTCGGTGATGGTCACGAGGTACCTGATGACGTCGCCGTCAAGTCGCACCGACCTCGTGTAACGCGGGCCACCGTGCACGATCCGGTGTCCGATCGCCTCGATTCCCGGCATGTCATGGATGGCGGTCGCGAGCTGGGACTCGTCCAGGCGGCCTTCGGCTACCTCGAACTCGCGGTCGGCGACGACTGTGTCGCCCTGGTCGACGAGGCTCAGCTTGAGAGAGCTCGAGCCGGCGTTGAGGGCTAGGACACGCAAAGCGTCAGTAGGGCCACGTCCAGTCGCTAACCTCGGGCGCGTCCGTCCCGTGGTCGCGTGTGTACTGGCGGCTGCGGAGGCGGCTGTCGACCATCTCCTGCCGGATGCCGGCCGCCCTGGAGCCCAGCGACGGAACGCGGTCGATCACGTCCATCACGAGATGGAAGCGGTCGAGGTCGTTGAGCATCACCATGTCGAACGGCGTCGTGGTCGTGCCCTCCTCCTTGTATCCGCGGACGTGAAGATTCGGGTGGTTCGTCCGGCGGTACGTGAGGCGGTGGATGAGCCATGGATAGCCGTGGTAGGCGAAGATCACCGGCTTGTCGGTGGTGAAGACCTCGTCGAACTCGGCGTCGCGCAGGCCGTGCGGATGCTCGCTCGGAGGTTGCAGGCGCATCAGGTCGATGACGTTGACCACGCGCACCGCGAGCTTCGGAAAGTAGCGCCGGAGAATGTCCGCTGCGGCGAGGGTCTCGAGCGTGGGCACGTCGCCCGCGCACGCAAGCACGACGTCCGGATCTCGCCCCTCGTCAGAGCTCGCCCACTGCCAGATGCCGAGGCCGCGCGTGCAGTGCGCGATCGCCTCGTCCATCGACAGGTAGTTGAGCGCGGCCTGCTTGCCCGCGACGATGACGTTGACGTAGTTGCGACTGCGGAGGCAGTGGTCGGCGACCGACAGCAGGCAGTTCGCGTCGGGGGCGAGGTACACACGAATGACCTCGGCCTTCTTGTTGATGACGTGGTCGATGAACCCCGGGTCCTGGTGCGAGAAGCCGTTGTGGTCCTGCCGCCACACGTGTGACGACAGCAGGTAGTTGAGCGACGCGATCGGGCGACGCCAGGGGATGGTGCGCGTCGTCTTCAGCCACTTCGCGTGCTGGTTGAACATCGAGTCGACGATGTGGATGAACGCCTCGTAGCAGTCGAACAGGCCATGCCGGCCGGTCAGCAGGTAACCCTCGAGCCACCCCTCACACATGTGCTCGCTCAAGACCTCCATCACCCGGCCGTCGGGCGCGAGGTGGTCGTCGCCGGGGACGGTCTCGGCGTCCCAGGACCGGTTGGTCGCCTCGAAGACGGCGCCGAGCCGGTTCGACGCCGTTTCGTCGGGGCCCATGATGCGGAAGTTGTCAGGGTTCATCTTCACGACGTCGCGCAGGTACGTGCCGAGGATTCGGGTCGCTTCGCTCGAGGTCGTGCCCGGCTTCGGCACGGCGACCTTGTAGTCCCGAAAGTCCGGAAGCCGTAGGTCCTTCAGCAGCTCGCCGCCGTTGGCGTGCGGGTTCGCGCTCATCCGGCTGTCCCCGTCCGGACGCAGCGACGTGATCTCGTCGAGCACCTTGCCGTTCTTGTCGAACAGCTCCGCGGGCCTGTAGCTGCGCAGCCAGTCCTCGAGGATCTTCACGTGCGCGGGCTTGGTGGCGAAATCGGTCACCGGGACCTGGTGGGCGCGAAACGTGCCCTCGACCTTCTCCCCGTCCACCATCTTCGGACCGGTCCAGCCCTTGGGTGTGCGCAGGACGATCATCGGCCACGACGGCCGTTGCTTCGGCCGCGCGGTCTTGATGCGGGCGATCTCATCGAGGGCCCAGTCGAGCGCCGCCGCCATCTCCTGATGGACCGCCGGTGGGTCATCACCGCTGACGAACACGGGCGCGTGGCCGTAGCCCACGAGCAGGTCGCGCAACTGGGTCTCCGGTATGCGGGCCAGCACCGTCGGGTTGGCGATCTTGTAGCCGTTGAGGTGCAGGATCGGCAATACGACGCCGTCGCGCGACGGGTTCAGGAACTTGTTCGAGTGCCAGCTCGCCGCGAGCGGACCGGTCTCGGCCTCGCCGTCGCCGACGACGCAGAAGACGGTCAGCTTCGGGTTGTCGAATGCGGCGCCGTAGGCGTGCACGAGCGCGTACCCGAGCTCGCCGCCCTCGTGGATCGACCCCGGCGTCTCCGGCGCGTTGTGGCTGGGGATGCCGCCCGGAAACGAGAACTGGCGGAAGAGCTTGCGCAGCCCGGTCTCGTCCCTGCTCACGTCGGGATAGCGCTCGGTGTAGGTGCCTTCGAGATACGCGTTGGCGACACCGGCCGGACCGCCGTGGCCCGGGCCCATGATGTAGATCGCGTCCAGGTTGCGTTTCTTGATCACCCTGTTGGCGTGCGCGTAGATGAAGTTGAGGCCAGGCGTCGTGCCCCAGTGGCCGAGCAGGCGCGGCTTGATGTCCTCGAGCTTCAGCGGCCGGGCCATGAGCGGGTTGTCGAGCAGGTAGATCTGGCCGACGGACAGGTAGTTCGCCGCGCGCCAGTAGGCGTCGAGGAGGCGAAGCTCGTCGGCCTCGAGCGGACGGGCGCCCGTCAGTTCGGAAGCAGTCGCCGTCCCGGTCTCACCCGCCAACTCACCCACCCCGAGCAATCATCATGGCACCTGGCATGACTCCGGCCGAAGCCGCGGCAGCCCCTCCCGACAGAGTCCTCGCCGGTCTCGAGGCCAGCCCCGGCGGACTCTCGACAGCCGATGCGCGCCGCCGCGCCGCGCAGATGGGACCGAACGCCATCGGCCAGCAGTCCCGGTCGCTGACGAAGATCATCGCCGAGCAGGGACGCAACGGCATCAACATCCTGCTGACGGGCGCCGGCGTGCTCACGATCGCCACCGGCGACCTGGTGGACGGCGCGATCATCCTGCTGCTGATCGTGCTCAACATCGGGTTGAGCATCGTCCAGGAATACCGCGCGGAGCGAGCCCTCGAAGCGCTGCGCAACCTGCTGCCGATGAAGTCCCGCGTCACCCGCGACGGCACGGAGATCGCACTTCCGGCCGACCAGCTCGTCCCCGGCGACGTGGTCGTGGTCTTCAGCGGCGACCTCGTCCCGGCCGACATCCGGTTGCTCGAGAGCCACGGTCTGCAGGTCAACCAGGCGAGCCTGACCGGCGAGTCGGTGCCGCAGGAGAAGGGGACGGATCAAGTGTCAAGCGACAAGCCGGTCGAATGGACCGACATGGCGTTTGCGGGCACGACCGCGGTCGGCGGCGAGGGCAAAGGCGTGGTCGTCGCGACCGGCGCCCGGACGCAGTTCGGCCAGACGGCGGCGCTCATCCAGGCGGCGCACCAGCACAGCGACTTCCAGGCCAACCTGACACGATTCGCGGGCTTCCTGCTGCGTTTCGGCCTGGTGCTGGCGGCGGCGGTCTTCATCACCAACGCGCTGCTGGGGCGCGGCATCGTTGTGTCGCTGACGCTGGCGCTCGCCCTTTCGCTGGGCATAGTCCCAGAGGCTCTCCCGGCAGTGAGCGCGACGACACTCGCGCTGGGCGCACGGGTCCTCGCGCGAAAGAAGGTCCTGGTGCGAAGGCTCGCGGCGGTCGAGGACTTCAGCGCCATCGACACCCTGTGCAGCGACAAGACGGGCACCATCACCGAGAACCGGACGCAGCTGATCGACTCCTGGTCGGTCATTCCCAGGGACGACCTGTTTCGGAACGCGGTGCTGTGCTCCAGCTATCCCGAGCGCGGTGTGAACGTGATCGACGACGCCATCATCGCCGCGGCATCGCACCTCGACCTGGACGCGATCACGAAGCAGCCTCGTCAGCGGGTGCAGGAGTTCAGCCCCGTGACCAAGCAGATGTGCGTGGCGGTGGGCCGGGAGCTGATCTTCAAGGGCGCGGCCGAGAAGCTCGTGGCCCGCAGCCGTTTTCTGCGCACCGCCGACGGCGACAAGCCCCTCGACGACGCCACCTCGCAGCAGGTTGCCGCGCAGGTCGCGCGCCTGCAGGAGGACGGCTCGCGGGTGCTGGCCGTGGCGGCGGCGCCCTCCGGCTCGCCGCCTGACACCGCGCCCCTGACACTCCTTGGCCTGCTCGCCCTCTCCGATCCGCCGAGGCCCGGGGCCGCGGAGGCGCTCAAGGAAGCGGGGACCCTCGGCGTAGAGGTGAAGATCGTGACGGGAGACGCGCGGTCTCGCGCGGCCGCCCTCGCCCGGGCGATCGGACTCGACGTCCCCGACAGCGCGATCGTCTCGGCGAGCGACATGCAGGGCGCGAACATCGAGAAGGTCGCGGCCGCGGGCCGGATTTTCGCCGAGGTGGTCCCGGCCGACAAGTTCCACCTCGTGCAGACGCTGCAGCACCTGGGCCGGCACGTCGCCGTGACGGGAGACGGTGTCAACGACGCTCCCGCTCTGCAGGCGGCGGACGTCGGCATCGCGCTGGCAAGCGGCACCGACGCGACCAAAGGCGCGGCCGACCTTGTCCTTCTCGAAGACAACCTGCAGGTCATCGTCGACGGCATCCGCGAGGGCCGGCGGACCTTCACGAACATCAACCGCTACCTGCTCTACACGATGGTGGGCAACTTCGCCAACGTCGTGATCGTCGCCCTTGCGTCGCTCGTGCTGCCGTACCTGCCGCTGCTGCCGGACCAGGTCCTTCTGCTGAACCTGCTCTCCGACCTGCCCATGCTTGCGCTGGCCACCGACGTGGTCGCCTTCGAGGACCTCGCCACGCCGCGGCGATGGGACGTCCGGCGGCTCGTCGAGCTTTCGCTGTTCCTCGGCATGCTCAACGCGGTCATGGCGTTCGCGCTCCTGCGCGTCTATTCCGGCCGGCCCGAGGAGGTCGTGCACGCGGTGTGGTTCCTGTTCCTCGGCGCGACGGGGCTGCTCATCCTGTTTGCCGTCCGCGGCAAGGGGTGGTTCTTCAGCCGGCCGTGGCCCAGCGCGCAGGTGCTCATCGCGGTTGGCGCCGCGTTCGTGGTCACGATCGCCTTCGTCAACGTGCCGGCCATCAAGTCGCTGCTGCACTTCGGTGCGTTGAGCCCTGTGGATCAGATCGGCATCGTCGCGTACTCGATGTGCTACGTCGTGATCGCGGATCTCTTGAAGCGCGAGTTCAATCGCATCCACCTGCCTCGATAAGATGCCCGCGATGGCAATTGCCTGACCGCCGGCGCGTCGCCGTCATCGCAGCCCTCGAGGAGGAGGCGCACGCGATGGTGCGGCACCTTCCGCGCTCGGAGACTATCGGGCCACGCCTCTCCATCTGGGAGGGCGACCGGATCGTGGTCGTGGTCGGCGGTGTGGGCAAGGTGGCGGCGGCCCTCGCGACCCAGTTCACGTGCGACGTCTTCAAGCCGCGGTCCTTGATCTCGATCGGCCTGGCCGGGGCGCTGACGAGGAACACCAGGCCCGGCCAGGTCGTGGTCGCCGCGCGCGCGATGCAGCACGACCTGGACGGACGGCCGCTGACACAGGCGAAGGGCATCATCCCGGCGCTCGGCATAGGCACCATCCCGGCCAACCCCGCGGTCTCCGACACGCTGCTCCGCGCGGCGCGCTACAAGTCGGAAGACGCGCAGGCCGGCCTCGTCCTGACCGGCGACCAGGTCGTCACGTCGCGCGCGATCCGCGACGCGCTGGCGAAGGACTTTCCGGACGCGGCCTGCGTTGACATGGAGACCGCGGCCGTCGCCCAGGTCGCCTACCAGAACGACGTCCCGTGGTCGGGGCTGCGGGTGATCTCCGACTCGGCCGACGAGACGTTCGACCTCAAGGGCGTCATCGGCTTCGGCGTCGACACCGCGGCCAACCTGTTCGAGAGCATCATTCAGACGGTGGTGGACGACCTGTGATCGAAGCCTCCGCGCGGTGGTTGCCGGCGGACGAGGCGATGCGCCAGGTCGCATCGGGGCAGCTCGACCCGCAGGCCGTCGTCGCCGCGCACCTCGAGGCCATCGACCGCTTCGACGGCCGCATCCACGCCTTCATCCATGTCGATCGCCAGGCGAGGTCGACTTCCGGAGTGACGCTGGCGGTCAAGGACAGCCAGCCCGTCGCTGGCATGCCGTACACGTACGCGACACCGTCATGGCGCGACCGGATCGCCGGTGAGGACGCGGTGCCGGTGGCACGCGCGCGCGCCGCGGGGATGGCGATCCTCGGCAAGACCAACCTTCCGGAGCTCGCGGCCGCGATCGGCTGCACCAACACGCTGTTCCCGCCGACCCATAACCCGTGGCGCCAGGGCATCACGCCGGGTGGCTCGAGCGGCGGCAGCGGCGCGGCGGTGGCGGCCGGCATGTGCAGCGTGGCGCTGGGCGGCGACACCGGTGGGTCGATCCGCATCCCGGCGTCGTGCTGCGGCGTGGTCGGGCTCAGACCAACTCCCGACCGAATTCCTTCGGAAGAGGTAGACGTCACGGTGCTGCAGTCGCGCGGACCGATGGCGCGCTCGGTCGCCGACGCGCGCCTGCTGTTCTCCGTCATGACGGCCACCGCGCCGCCTCCGAGGTCGCCGCGCGGCCGGCGGCGCCGGGTCGGCATGACGTACGCCGGCGCGGATCCCGCGCCGAAGAAGGCGTGCGAGCGCGCGGCCGAGGCGCTCCGCCAGGCCGGCCACGAGGTCGAGGAGATCCCCTGGAACGCCGGACCCGTGACCGAGGGGTACGGCACCGTCAGGCGCGCGAGCATGGCGAGCTTTCCCGCCGACCTATCGACGTTTGGCCCGGGCATCCAGAAGCTGGCCGCCGAAGGTCGCAGCCTCACCGCCATGGACTACTTTCACGCGTTCGAGTCCGCGACCGACGCGGCCAACAAGGCGGTGGGTGTGCCGCTGCAGACGAGCTACGACTTCCTGCTCACTCCCACGCTCGGCCTGCCGCCGATGAAGATCGAGGACGTGCCGCCCTTCCTTGGCGAGGCGTGGGCGCGTTACGTACAGTTCGTGCTCCCGGTGACCTTCGTGCGCACACCCGCGGTCTCGATACCCGCGGGTCTCTACGACGGCCTGCCGGTCGGGGTCCAGCTCGTCGGCCAGTTCGCGCAGGAGTACGAGCTGCTCGACTTCGCCGAGGAGCTGGAGAAGGTGCCCGGCTTCGGATTCGAGCGACCACCGGAGGTGAGCGAGTGAGGGCCCAGCGCGTCGAGATGTTCGTCTGTCCCTCGGCCACGCCCGCCGACACGAGCGGGCTGCAGGCACTCGTCGACGCCGGGAAGATCAAACCCGACACCCTGGTGGCGCTCGTCGGCAAGACCGACGGCACGGGCTTTCATGACGACTGGGGGCGCATCTGGGCGGACGCCGCGCTCCGCGACTGGACCGCGAAGCTTCTCGGTGTCCCGAAGGACGAGGTCGCCAGGCACGTGGTCTTCGTACTGTCGGGTGGATGCCCCGGAGTGATCACGCCGCACATCGCCGCGGTGACACGTGAGTGGGTCGAGGAGGACAGGCCGTCCTCGGAGAAGCGCCTTGCGGTGGGGCGTGCGGGTTCGGAGTCGATCGCGCCGGAAGAGGTCGGGCGCATGGCCATGATCCGCAAGGTCGCGTCCGCGACACACGAAGCGATGAAGGACGCGGGCATCACGGACCCGAAGGACGTGCACCTGGTCATGGTCAAGGTCCCGGGACTGACGGTCGCGAGCATCAACGACGCGGAGTCGCGTGGGCACACGGTCGTCTCGCATGACCTCACGTTTGGACCTGAAGGCGCGGGCTCGTATGCGAACGACGCCGCCGCGCTGGGCGTGGCGATGGCCCTGGGCGAGGTGCCCCCCTCTAAGCTCTCCGACGACGTCGTCCGCCGCGACTGGGACCTGTACTCGGAGGTCGCGATGACGTCGTCCGGCGGCGAGAAGCGGCACGGCGAGGTGGTCGTGTTCGGCAACTCGACCGCGTCCGTGAGCCCGCTCGTGATCGGACACTCCGTCACCAAAGACTTCATCGACGCGCAGGGCGTGCGCGACGCGCTGCGCTCGGCCGGCCTCCATTTCAAGGACGGTCTGCCCGACGAGAAGGACTTGAGCCGCCTCGTCCACGTCTTCGCGAAGTCGGTGATACCGGGCAGTGATCAGGTCCGGGGCCAGCACATCACGCTGCTCGACGACCACAACGCCTACCAGATAGGCAAGGCGCTGGGAGGGATGCTGGTCGCGTCCGTGACCGGGCGCACGACGAACTACGTCAGCGGCGGCGAGCGGAACTCGCATCAGGGACCGCCGGGGGGCAACATCGTCGCCGCGGTGGTACGGACACGCGAGTAGACCTCCGGCCGGCATGACCGCGATTGCAGCCGAAGGGCTGGTGAAGATCTACCGCTCGCGCAAGAGCGAGGTGCGCGCGCTCGACGGGCTCGACCTGACTGTAGCCGAAGGCACCGTGGTCGGCTTGCTCGGTCCGAACGGCGCCGGCAAGACCACCACCGTACGCATCCTGACGACTCTCCTGCGACCGGACTCCGGGCACGCCACCGTCGCCGGGCTCGATGTCGTCCGCCAGGCACAGCAGATTCGCCGCCTGATCGGGCTGTCCGGCCAGTACGCGGCCGTCGACGAGAACCTGACCGGACGCGAGAATCTCTGGCTCTTCGGCCGGCTCTATCACCTGCCCGGCGATGTCGCGCGCCGTCGCGCGAACGAGCTGCTGGAGGAGTTCGAGCTGACCGACGCCGCCGACCGCGTGGTCAAGACGTACTCGGGAGGCATGCGGCGGCGGCTGGACCTGGCGAGCGCGCTGACGGGAAATCCGCGGATCCTTTTCCTCGACGAGCCAACCACCGGGCTCGACCCTCGCGGCCGCCTTGGGATGTGGGACGTCATCCGTGGACTGGTCCGCGAAGGCGTCACGCTACTGTTGACGACGCAGTATCTGGAAGAAGCCGACGCGCTGGCGAACACGATCGCCGTCGTCGACCGCGGGCGCATCATCGCGCGGGGCACCTCGGACGAGTTGAAGGCTCAGGTCGGAGGCGAGCGGATCGAGGTCGTAGTGCACTCCCGCGCCGACATCACGCGAGCGATTGGTGTTCTGGCTTCCGACGGCGATGGCGAGCACACGATCGACGAGCACATGCGGAAGATCACCGTGCCGGCGAAGGGCGGCGCGCACCGGCTCGCGCAGGTCGTGCGCGAGCTCGACGACGCCCAGATCACGATCGACGACATCGGGCTGAGGCGGCCGACGCTGGATGACGTGTTCCTGACGCTGACGGGCCATGCGGCAGACCTGACCGCGAGAGCTGGAGCTTCCGGTGACAGCTGACAAGGCGCGCCAGGCGCTGGAGGACGGGCTCGTTGTCGCGTGGCGAAACCTGAAACGCGTCCCCCGGATCCCCGAGCTGGCGGTGTTCGCGATCCTCCAGTCGATCATGTTCGTGCTGCTGTTCGCCTACGTGTTCGGCGGTGCGATCCCACTTCCCGGAGGCGCGTCGTACCGCGAATACCTGATGCCGGGGATCTTCGCCCAGACCATCGTGTTCGCCACTGCCACCACTGCGATCGGGATGACGGACGACCTCAGCAAGGGCATCCTCGACCGCTTCCGCTCGCTGCCCATGGCGAGGTCAGCGGTGCTGAGCGGTCGGACTCTGTCCGACGTCGTTTACAACGGCGGAATCTTGATCGTGCTGATGCTGTCCGGCCTTGCGGTGGGATGGCGCGTCCACAGCGGAGTCGTGGAGTTTCTAGCGGGAGTCGGTCTGCTCTTGCTCTTCGCGTTCGTGATGTCCTGGATCGGCGTGTGGCTCGGACTGACCCTGCGGACGGTCGAGGTCACGCAGCAGGTTTCGTTCACGGTCCTGTTCCCGCTGACGTTCCTCTCGAACGTCTTCGTGCCGACCCAGTCCTTGCCCTGGTGGTTGCGCCCCGTAGCCGAGTGGAATCCCGTCAGCGCGCTCACCGCCGCGACGCGCCACCTCTGGGGCAACCCGAATCCCTTCGCCGCCAGCGGGCTTCCGGCTGAGCATCCGATCGAGCTGACCCTGGCGTGGGTCGTGGTCCTGCTGGCGATCTTCGCGCCGCTCGGAGTGTGGCGCTACCGCTCGATGAGCCGCTAGCCGGAAGCCAGCTCGTACAGCTTCAGCGGGGACAGAGGCATCTCGGTGATCGGGACGCCCAGCGCCTCTTCGATCGCCGAAGCCAGGACGGCTCCGACCGGGATCACGCCCGCCTCCCCGGCCCCCTTGACACCGAGCGGATTTAGCGGCGACGGCGTCTCGATGTGGTCAATCTCGATCGGCGGGATCTCCGTCGCGTACGGCATCAGGAACTCCATCAAGGACGCGTTCCGCAGCTGGCCGTCCGCGTCGTAGGCGAGCCGCTCATAGAACGCGCCCCCGATCCCCTGGGCGACGCCGCCCTCGATCTGTCCCTGCAGCACCAGCGGGTTGATGACACGCCCGCAGTCGTGGACGACGACGTACTTGAGGATCTCGAGCCTGAACGTCTTCGGGTCGACACGCACGTAGGCCGCGTGGCAGCCAGAGGCCCACGTCGAGCCGGGCGGGCTGTAGTACCCGGTGGCCTCGAGGCCGGGCTGCTCGCCTTCATGCAAAGGTGGGCCGGGTCGGGAGCGGCCGGTGAACTGCGTCGCGGCCTCGGTACCACCGCCGAACGCGTAGCGCATCGGGTTCGACAGCACCGCGACCGCGCCGAGCGGCATGCCTTTGTCGGGCGAGCCTTTGACGAAAGCCCGGCCCCCTTCGAGCACGATGTCTTCGGGGCTGGCCTCCAGGTGGTCGGCCGCGACCTGCCTTGCCTTGCCGGCGACCATGCTGGCCGCAACGTGCATCGCGTTGCCGGCGGTGACGGCGCTGCGCGACGCGAACGTGCCCACGCCCCAGGGGAATCGCCGCGTGTCGCCGCTGGTGACCTCCACGTCGGTGACGTTGACGCCAAGCTCGTCTGCTACGACCTGCGCCCACACGGTGGCGTGGGACTGGCCCTGGCTCGGGATCCCGGTCGCTGCCACCACCTTGCCAGAGACCAGCACCTGGACATGCGCGCCTTCATAGGGACCGACGCCCGTCCCCTCGACGTAGATCGCGACCCCCATGCCGACGTGATCGCCCTCGGGCCTGGGGCCGAGCATCTTCAACGCGCGGTCGAGCAGCTCGGGGTAGTTGCCGCTGTCGTAGATGACCATGTTGCCGTCCTGCCACACCATGCCGACTTCGTAGGGGAACGCGTCGGGCTGGATCAGGTTGCGGCGCCGCACCTCGACCCGGTCAAGGTCCAGCTCCTTCGCGATCGCGTCGAGCATCCGCTCCATGACGAAGCACGCGTGCGGCCTGCCCGCTCCCCGATACGGCGAGGTCGGCGTGGCGTTCGT
>Ga0207646_10000798_pt1 | contig 41005 bp, 35 predicted proteins | sample KBSK5502metaG_FD_184343 | JGI IMG/M metagenome (GOLD analysis project Ga0207646, IMG submission 184343) | Corn, switchgrass and miscanthus rhizosphere microbial communities from Kellogg Biological Station, Michigan, USA - KBS K5-50-2 metaG... | ecosystem: Host-associated > Plants > Roots >... | reverse complement strand
TGTCATCAGGCGACTTAACAAAGAGGATGATAAAGCTGATTGCTTTCTGAATTACCACTACCGGCAAAGCGGCGAACACGGCAGCTGAAAGCGCTTGCCAGAAGTGCATGCGCCCTCCAAACGCCATTACGCCAAGCAGATAAATTGCGGCGACAAAACTCATGAAAAAGAATGTACCCGCGATCCTACGGACCACAGCGCCGGCCTGGAAACTCGGTGATTTGGCTTCGTCGAGCGCTTGTTGCCGGACGGCGCCCATCCGCTCAGGCGGCGGCTTTATCGGGCTCTCCTCCAGCTTGTCCATCGTAAAGTTAACGATTCGGTCAGGCGTCAACCGTCGAACAAAGACGGTTACGTATGCCGCGTTCAGAATTCCAATGATCAGAATCGCTCCGAGCCAGTGAGGGTGCGCCCGCAAGTTGCGAAATACATTGGTTGGCTCGTAGAAGATTCCTCCGATTCTCTCCAAGGCTGACATCGGCGCGGGCGCGTCGGGGACATTCGGCAACCGCGCGAAGCTCAAGGCGAAGAGCAGCACGCCCAGCGCGCATAGAGACAATCCGGTTCCGATGCCGCCCGTAATCAAGCCGACGATGCCGACGATAACGACAATAATTCCGAGCACCACCAGCGCAACGCCGGCCCACATTAGGTTGGTGGGCCGCTTGCGTTCTGGTTCGACTTGAATTGACGGCGGGGGCGGCGCGTGAAATTCCTGATTTGGATCACTCATGGTTTTCCTCCGATTAATTTAGAGGACGGGGAGACGTCTTTCCGTCCAAAATGAAATGGAACCATTGCTCGGGCATTCTTACGTGCAAAACTTGCCTTAGGTTTCACGGCGGGCTGACATCTGAGAGTTTATTACTTCATTAGCTTTGCCCCAAAAGTCGGCTAAGCGGTTACAGAACCGCTCGCGGTAGCGAGCGGGATAAAAACTCAATCAACCTTAACGGAGGTGGCGCTATACTCGTAGGTCAAATACGGAACAGATTCAGATTTCAGCTTGAGTCTTGATCCCGCTCGCTACTGCGAGCGGTTCTGTACCAAGCGCTTTGTTGGCTTCACGCCTACTCAAAAATTGCCTTTTGGGGCAACGCCTACTTCATTAGCGCCCCGACGAGACCGGCGGTCGCAATGCGCCAGCCCACGCCAATCAACCAGACAAAAATCACGATTCCGAAAGATCCGAGCCACGGAATACGAGCTGCCTTTCGCAAGCCCAGCGTCGCGAGCCCCAGACCATAGAACTCGAACAGATCGAAAGCGCTCAAGGCAACAACATACACCGGAATTGGAAACGCCGTGACCTCGAACAGAGCTCCCAGGTTGGCGTGAATCACGCCATTGGCGCCGTTGGCAATTGCCATGTTTGTCGCCGGTGGCCAGACCAGAAGCACAATGGTATTCGCCAATAACCAGACAACTATCACCGGCAGGCTCGCATAGGTCCAGACCAGTAGCGCCTGCATGTACTTGAGCTTTGATTTCATGAGCAGCGCGCCCAGCCAATAGATCAAAGCGCCGAGAAAAAAACTCGCCAACGTAAAAAGAATCAGCAGCCCAAAGCGCATTATCAGATTGAAGGCCTGGAAGGCTGGACTCTGCTGCATTTGCAGAGCGCGCTCTTTCTGCTCAACAGGCATTTTCGCAAGTTGCGGCGAGGCTTCCATTGCCGCGCGCGCAATCTTTTCTGAACCGATCCCGGCCAGGTAAAGGGCGTTATACGCGACCACAGCAAACAGAATGAACGCGGCCGCAATCAGGAAGCGCACCGCCGCCGGCGCAAACGTGTTCAGTTCGCGAAAGGAATCAAAGACCCGAGCCGGAGCAAAAAACGCTCGCGTCACAGTACCCGCGACCGACAGCGAGGGTTTGACGGGAATCTGCAGAGTGGGAGGTGGCGGCAGCTGAAAAGCCGGCTGCGCGGGCATTGTCATTGTCGGCTCGGCCGATTCATCGGCGCGAACCAGCGTGACTCCGTCTTCCAGGCAAAAACGCAGATGGTCGTCGTAAAGGCGATTACAACTGGGGCACTTTTTCATTCTGGCTCATGAACGGCTTCTCATCAGATACGGCCTCAGCCCATCCGGGCACTCGTATGCAGGCGGCGCTGTGACCGGGTGAAATCTCGCGCAACTCTGGATCGATTCGCGCGCACTCGTCAATGGCGATCGGACAGCGCGTGCGAAAGCGACAACCGGAAGGCGGATTTCTCGAGGTGGGAACGTCGCCTTTCAGAATGATCCGGTCCCGCTTGATTTGTGGATCGGGAATCGGGATCGCCGAAAGCAGCGCCTGTGTGTACGGATGCAATGGGTGCGCGTAAAGCTCGATGGCGTCGGCGATTTCGACGATACGGCCCAGATACATCACCGCCACGCGGGTGGAAATGTGCTCAACCACCGCCAGACCGTGCGAGATGAAGAGATAAGTCAGCCCGAATTCCTTCTGCAAATCCTGGAGCAGATTCACGACCTGGGCCTGGACTGAGACGTCGAGAGCAGAAACGGGTTCGTCAGCGACAATCAGTTTCGGATTCAGGGCCAGCGCGCGCGCGACCCCGATGCGCTGCAACTGTCCGCCGGAGAACTCATGGCTGTAGCGTTTCATGAAGTCCGCATCGAGTCCGACTTTTCCGAGCAGCCAGGCCACGCGTTCACGCCTTTCTTCCTTGTTTCCGATGCCGTGAATGATCAGCGGCTCAGCAACTATGTCCCCTATTTTCATCCGAGGATTGAGTGACGCGTTCGGGTCCTGAAAAATAATCTGCATCTGGCGGCGCAACTGGCGCAGTTCGCTTTTGCCCATCGCAGTGACATCCCGGCCTTCGAAATGAACGTCGCCATTGGTTGGTTCGATCAGACGCAGCAGGCAACGGCCAACCGTTGATTTGCCGCAACCCGATTCACCCACCAGTCCGAGGGTTTCACCGCGCAGGATCTCAAACGACACGCCGTCGACCGCGCGCCAGACGTCGTCACTGTCTTCGACGGGAAAATGCTTGACCAGTCCGCGCACGTTGACAAGCGGGTCGTTGTGATTTTGATCTGCAGTCACGATGATTACGAACTCAAGGCTTCGCCATTTGAGCCGCTGTCTTTCTCAATCGACTGACGATTGTCTAATGGCTTCTGAACAGTCGTCGCCGGGTCATACAATACACACCTCGCCGTAACCGCGTCTCCAACCTCATAAAGGGGAATCTCGCCTTCTTTACAGCGCGGCATGCGATAGGTGCAACGCGGTTCGAAATGACAACCGGGCGGAAGCTTAGACGGCTTGGGCACCGTGCCTTCAATCGTTTGCAGCCGCTCGGACTTGGCGACATATTCGGCGGTCAGCTTCGGCACTGAGCGCAACAATCCTTCCGTGTACGGATGCTTCGGCCGCGCGAACAATTCGCCTACCGGAGATTCTTCGACGATCCTTCCGGTGTACATGACGGCGACCCGATCTGCGACTTCAGCAACTACGCCGAGGTCGTGCGTGATCAAGAGGATTGCCAACTCACGGGTCCGGCGCAAGCCGTTCAGTAATTCGAGAATCTGCGCCTGTATCGTTACATCGAGCGCGGTGGTCGGTTCATCCGCGATCAGCAACTCCGGATCGCAGGCCAGGGCCATCGCGATCATAACTCGCTGACGCATACCGCCAGAGAGTTGATGCGGGTAATCGTCCGCGCGCAAGGCGGGATCAGGAATCGACACTTCGCGCATCGCTTCGATGGCCGCGAGGCGCGCGGGCTTGCGAGAGAGATTTCGATGCAAACGCAGAGCTTCGGCAATCTGTTCGCCCACGGTAAAGACGGGATTCAGGGAAGTCATCGGATCCTGAAAGATCATCGCGATGTCGTTCCCGCGCACGTCGCGCATGGCGGCATTCGATAGCTTGAGCAGGTTCTGGCCATCAAAAACAATCTCACCCTCAACGATCTTTCCGGGCGGGGCAATCAAACGCATTATGGAAAGCGCGGTCATCGACTTGCCGCAGCCGCTCTCGCCGACCAGTCCCAGCAACTCGCCGCGGTCGAGATAGAAGCTGACCCCATCGACGGCGCGCACCAATCCTTCTCGGGTCGGAAAGTGAGTGCTCAGATTTGTGACTTCGAGTAGATGAGCCATGTTTCGGTTTGTCCGATAAGCTTTAGCTTGTCGTGTCCATCGACAAAGTTAAATTTGCCGGACAGGTGCGTTAATACCCATTGCGTTGACACGTCTCGGAAACTAGCCCTAGACTGGCCGCGTCTCCGGCAAATCACTCGCAGCTACCGAGGTTCTCGTCAATGTTCGACCACAGCTTAACCGCAAAAAGGATCTTCCTCAATATCTTCGGGTTGGCAATCGCTGGTCTCTTTTTGTCGGCGACATTGAGTGCCATCGCGGCCTCGCAGGATCCCAGCGAACGGCAAAAGGCCCTGGACCTTTATGAGTCGAATAACTTCGCCGCGGCTTTGCCGTTGCTGGAGAAATTGGCGGAAGCGAATCCGAACGACCCCGCCATCCTTTCGCGATTAGGTTTCGCCATCTACGCCACCAGCGCAACAGAAAAAGACCCCGCCGTGCGAAAGCAAATGCGCGGGCGGGCGCGCTCAATGCTCTTGCGGTCCAGGTCTCTCGGCGACGACAGCAATCTGACCACAATGGCTCTCGACAGTTTGTCCGCGCCTGACGCGTCGGAAATTCCTTTTTCAGATATCAAGGCAGCGGAAGCTGCGATTCGCGAAGGCGAGGGGGCTTTTGTGCGCGGCGATATGGATAAGGCAATCGCGGCCTACAAGCGCGCGCTGGATTTGGATCCGCGGCTTTATGACGCCGCCCTGTATGCGGGCGACGCTGAGTTCAAGAAAGCGCACAACTCGACGGACCCACAGTACCGCAGCGACCATTTTGACGCCGCCGGAGCCTGGTTTGCGAAAGCCATCGCGATCGATGCTAACCGGGAGACAGCCTATCGTTACTGGGGTGACGCTCTGGACGCGCTGGGCAAATCCAACGAAGCGCGCGACAAGTTTATCGAGGCAATTATCGCGCAACCCTACATCCGCCAGCCTTACGTGGGTCTGACACAATGGGCCCAGCGGCACAAAGTTGCGCTGGGTCATCCAAAAATTGTCCCGCCTAATTCGAGCAATAGTCAGGGCGAGACGACCACGCCCTCGATCGATCCGAAGACTCTCAACAGCACTGACGGAACCAATCACTGGCTAATGTACGACCTGACGCGAGTCGCGTGGTCCAAAGGAGACTTTTTCAAAAACTATCCCGAGGAAAGAGTCTATCGTCACAGCTTGAAGGAAGAAGCGGCGGCCTTGCGCATGGTAGCGGAATTCGCGGACAAGGACCTGAAGTCCGGAAAGCTCAAAGCGCTGGAACCTTCGCTCGCGGTGCTGGTCAAACTAAATCAGGACGGCCTGCTGGAATCTTATATTCTGTTCGCCCGTCCCGATCAGGGCATTGCGCGCGACTATGCCGGATATCGCGCCGCTAACCGTGACAAGCTGCGGCGCTACTGGATGGATGTGGTGATTATTAAGTGATCGCTTTCTCAATTTGCGCGTCATTAATCCAATAGAAAAGGCGAGAGTCGTTGAAGACCCTCGCCTTTTTCTACTGTCTACTGCCTACTGCCTTTACCTTCCCGGCGCGGGCTTGCGCGGAATCTTCTCGTCGCGCATCGCGGTCTGATAAACAAACGCGGCCATGATGGTCGCGGCCTGCTTCATGTCATCAGCCTGAATGCGATCGAACACGTCCATGTTTGAGTGGTGCGTGCGCGAGTCGTATTCAATCTCGTCCTGGATGAACTGAAATCCCGGCAGGCCGATCCGATCAAATGAAAGATGGTCGGTGCCCCCGGTGTTCGAAATTGTGAGCGTCTGCGCGCCCAGATCACGGAAAGGTGTCAGCCACTGCCGGAACAACGTACGCACCGACTCGTTACCCTGCAAGTAAACGCCGCGTACTTTGCCGGTGCCGTTGTCAAGATTGAAGTAGGCGTCAAATTTGTCGTACTCGGGCGTGGTCACCAGTTTCGGCGGCGCGGCCGGTTGGCTGTTCGGAGTTCCCGGAGGCACGACGCCGGGATTGCCGGGCTCCAGGCTACCAAAATGCTGCTTCACATAAGCCGCCGAACCCAGCAGTCCCTGTTCTTCACCAGTCCAGAGTCCGATGCGGATTGTTCGTTTCGGTTTCAGACCCAGCGTCTGGATGATGCGCATGGCTTCCATAGCCACCGCGACGCCCGCGCCGTTGTCGGTGGCGCCGGTACCCGCATGCCACGAATCCATGTGGCCGCCGAGCATCACAATTTCATCCTTCAAAGCCGGATCGCTGCCGGGAATTTCCGCAATCGTGTTGTAGCCCATCGGATCCGCGTCCTGCCATTCAACGCCGATGTTTACTTCCATCTTTACTTTTTCACCAGCCTGCAGCATCCGCATGATGCGATTGTAGTGTTCGTTGGCCAGGGTAATTTGCGGCAAGTACTTTGGCGCGTCCTTGTCGTAGGCCGCTTTCTGTCGCGGCGCGCCCGGACCAAACGGAACGTCGGGTACAGGTTGAGGCACAGTGGCTTGCTGCACAAACACTGTTCCGCCGTCGCCGGCCCGGCTGCCATCAACCAAAACCGCCGCGCCTTCTTCCTGCGCGAACATCAACTTGCGCACGTTGAACTGCAAGGCTGCGCGTTGCTCGGGCGTCATGCGAAAACCGCCGCCGCCGCCACCTCGTCCGGTTCCACCGCCGCCGGGAGGATTGGCATCAGCCAACGCCAGCAAATTCTTTTCATCGCGCCGCGTACCCAGCGGCTCGAAACGCGCTTTCAATTCGCGCGGCGCCTGCGTCAAAATCATCGCGCCTTTCAGCTTGCCTTTGTATTTTTCCAGATCGGCTTCGGTCTTGGCGTCGAGATAGACGACTTCACCCGTTACCGCGCCATTGGTTGACGGCGACCACGCTTTTGGATAAGCAATCAGCGGAATGTCCTGTGGTTCTGTTACCTGAGCGCTAAATCTTTTCAAAGCCCAGCCGCGACCAAACGGTCCCCAGCTTTCCAGGTGTGCGTTCTGCATGCCCCACTTTTCCAGCGTCTCACGCGTCCAGTTGTTGGCCCGCTTCATGTTGGGCGAGGCAGTGAGCCGCGGGCCGATGACGTCGCTTAAATAAGACAGCGTCTGCATCACCTGCGAGCGGTTCATGCCCTCGTCGCGGATCCGCACGATTGGGTCATTGGGATCGGGTGCGGGCTGTTGAGGTCCCGGCTGTTGGCCAAACACGGCATACGGGATAATTAAGGCGAAAAGCAGAACGGTGGCGGCAAGTCGGCGTCGGATCATCTTGAAACTCCTATCGAAAGTTGGTTTTGAACGTTAGCTCGTTAGCTTTAGGAACAACTGACACAAGCTTTGACTGAATGACGCTGCTTATACCCGCAAAGTTACAAAGATTCAAGGGGGACAGGTGAGTTGGTGTCAGAAGCCCGAGCGTAAGCGAGGGCAACTTCCGCAACTAGCCCTCCCTCACGGTCGGGCTTCTGACACGAACACTTCCGCTACTGACGCGGCGGATTTTCGGTTATGATGGCCCACTGTTACCGGCCTTCATATAACGTTCAATGGCTTCAGCGAAAACACAACCAGCGCGTGGCATGCGCGACTTTCTGCCCGCCGACGTGCGCAAACGCGAATACGTAATCGGCGTGATCAAGCAGGTGTACGAGCGCTACGGTTTCGAGCCACTGGAGACTCCAGCCGTCGAAAACATCGAGACGCTGATGGGTAAGTATGGCGAAGAAGGCAATCAGCTCATCTTCAAAATCCTCAAACGCGGCGAACATGAAAAGACCGGCGAGGCCGATCTGGCTCTGCGCTACGATCTGACGGTGCCGCTGGCGCGCGTCGTAGCCCAATATCAAAACGAGCTACCAAAATTTTTCAAGCGTTATCAAATTCAGCCCGTGTGGCGCGCGGATCGTCCGGCACGTGGGCGCTTTCGCGAGTTCTATCAATGCGACGTAGACGTGCTGGGATCGAAATCGATGGTGGTGGAAGCTGAATTGATCGCCGCCGCCAGCGATGCTTTAACGGCGCTGGGGTTTGATGATTTCATGGTCACAATTAATCATCGAGGAATTCTCTCAGGAATACTAGAGGCCGCTACAATACCGCCCGACCTTCACTTAAGTTCCCTCACTTCGCTCGATAAGCTCGATAAGATTGGGACAGAAGGTGTTCGGAACGAGTTATTGGCACAGGGCGTTTCACTCAATGCCGTAACAGACTTCCTGACGAGCTTCGCGAATATTGAAACAATCCTTGATGGTTCCGCTCAAGACCCGTTCTGGACAAGAGATCAACACGGTGACTTTCTGAACGAGCACATCCTTGAACGAGTATTCGCAGTGGTAAATGATGAGGCCAAAAAGGCCGTCGAAGAGCTCCGAGTGATTCTTCGACTCGCGAAGATAGCGGGTGTTACTGGTGATCGAATCCGCGTGACTCCTAATCTCGCGCGAGGTCTTTCCTATTACACAGGGGCAATATTCGAGATTACTGTCCCCAACCTCGCAGGCAGTCTCGGTGGTGGCGGGCGTTACGACAATCTGGTCGGTATGTTTCTGGGTAAGGATGTCCCGGCCTGCGGCTTCTCGCTCGGGCTGGAACGGATCATTGTGGTGATGACTGAACGCAACATGTTTCCGGCCGACCTAGCTTCGTCTCCTGCCGATGTGATGTTGACGATCTGGAATGAAGATTCTGCCGGTGAATCGCTGGCGCTGGCGACTGAATTGAGAAGCAAGGGCCTGCGCGTCGATCTTTATCCAGAAGCTGACAAGATGGGCAAACAGTTCAAATATGCCTCGGCGCGCGAGATTCCTTTCGTAGCAGTGATCGGTGACGACGAAAAGGCGCGCGGTGAAGTTACAATTAAGGATATGAAATCAGGTGAGCAGCGATCGGTGAAACGGGAAGAAGTTGCCGACGCAATTCGCACGCGTGAAGCATAATTCAACCAGCCGGCAAAGCCGGCGGCAGCATAAAGCCCCGCCTCGCAGGCTGACTACGCTTTACGCACGACGCGAACAACATGTCTGATCAATCAACAGCCCAACATTATCTCGCTGACGCGATCCAGACTTTTCGCGATTATAAGACGCTCGCGGAACGGGCGTTCGCGCAAATCACGGACGAAGACTTTTTCAAAACCCTAGACGACGAATCGAACAGCATCGCCGTCAACATGAAGCACATGGCCGGCAACATGATCTCGCGCTGGACCGATTTTCTGACTACCGACGGCGAAAAACCTGAGCGCAATCGCGATATCGAATTCGTCATGTTGCCCGGAACCACCAGAGACGAGATGCTCGCTTATTGGGAGCAAGGATGGCAGCGGGTTTTTGATGCGGTCGAACCGCTTCAATCGGATGATTTGATGCGCACGGTCAAAATTCGCGGCCAGGATCACACCGTGGTTCAGGCGATTAATCGTCAACTCGCGCATTACGCTTATCATGTTGGCCAGATCGTTTTCCTGGCCAAGCATTTCAAAGCAAGTGATTGGCAATCGTTGAGTGTTCCGAAGAACAAGTCGGCAGAGTTCAGCGCGCAGCTGGAAGAGAGTGTCAGAAGCCCGCGCGTCAACAAGGACTAGTTGCCCTCCCTGACGGTCGGGCTTCTGACACGCGCCTTCGAACGGCGCGCTCCTGGAGGTAATCATGTTTCTCGGACTAAGAACCGCAATCTATCATGTCGATGACATCAACAAAGGCCGTGACTGGTACTCTACGCTCCTCGGCTTTGGTCCTTACTTTGACGAGCCCTTCTACGTAGGTTTCAATGTGGCCGGTTACGAGCTTGGGTTGCAGCCGGACGAAGGATCGAGCGGAGACAAAGCCGACGGCGCGGTCGCCTACTGGGGAGTCGAAAACGCCGAAGTCGCATTCACGCGAATCATCGAACTTGGCGCGACGGTCCATGAGCCGGTGCAGGACGTTGGCGGCGGAATCAAAGTAGCAACCGTCAAAGATCCTTTTGGAAACGTCTTTGGAGTTATAGAGAATCCGCATTTCAAGGTTCAATAATGGTCACTCAACTTCATCACGTAAACGTAACGGTGCCGCCCGAACTGGAAGCGGCGACCAAGAGTTTCTATGGCACGGTCCTGGGCCTGAAGCAGGTGCCTAAGCCGGCGGCTGCCCGGCAAAACGGCGCGTGGTACCAGATCGGTGACAACCAGTTGCATCTTTCGGTGGAAGACGAGCCACTGAGTTCATTGAGTTCGCGCCACATTTGCTTTCGAGTTTCGGACCTCGCCGCCGCCGAACAAGCCTTTCGGGATGCAGGCGTAGAGATCATTCCCGACGGGCGACCGGTTCCGGGAACGCTACGTTTCTATGTGCGCGATCCGGGCGGTAACCAGTTGGAGATCGTGCAGCAGAAATGAGTTTCACCTTTATCAATCCTGAATCACTGGGCGCGCCACATGGTTATTCGAATGGCGTCTTAGCTGAAGCCGGCGGGCGTTTGCTGTTTGTCGCCGGCCAAATCGCCTGGGACGAGAATCAGCAAATCGTTTCCGACGACCTGGTCCGGCAATTTGATCAGGCGCTGGCGAATGTGGTCACCATCGTGACCGAATCCGGCGGTCTGCCGGAACAGATCGCGCGGCTGACCATCTATGTTACCGACAAGAACGAATACCGCTCGCGCATGAAGGAAATCGGTGAACGCTATCGCGCGCGCATGGGCAGACACTTTCCCGCGATGGTCCTGGTCGAAGTTAAAAGCCTGCTGGATGACAAGGCAAAGGTAGAGATTGAAGGGACTGCTGTTTTGTGATGAAGCGCTGTCCGGCATGCACACGCGTTTACGATGGCGACCATCTGCGTTTCTGTCTCGATGATGGAACTGAACTGGTAGACAAGACGCCCGAAGCTTCTGCTCCGCCCACGGCAATCCTACCTTCGTCCGCTGGGAATCATACTCCAACCATAACTGCCCCGCCGCCGGTGGTTGCAGCGGCTACGGATGAGAGATCGCAATTGGGTGCGCGGCCCGCGGCTAAGAAACGAAGCGCCTGGCCGTGGATTCTCGGCGCCGGCGCCCTGTTGCTGATTCTCGGCGCCGCCATCGTGGTTTCCGCTTTGTTTCTCTTCCCCAAACCGCCGTTGGTCTGGCATCTGGTGCTCGAAATTGATCCCTCAACTCAAAATCGTGAAGCGGTGTTGAAACAAAGCGTGGCCATAATCGAGAGCCGGCTTAATGCCCTGGGCGTGCGTAACTTTGAGGTCAAACCACAGGGTAACCTGGCGGACGGCCGAATCGTCATTAACCTGCCATCAGTCGCTGATCCCGAGCGCGTCAAACAAGTAATTGTGTCGCAGGGAAAGCTCGAACTGGTCCATGTTCTTTCACCACCCAGCCCCGCACCACCCCAAACTTTCCCAAGTAAGGAAGAGGCGAGCGCTTCATTCGCCAGCAGTGGAGAACTTCCCTTGAATCGACGGATACTGGCGAACAGAGAGCGTTCGGAACCGAGCGATCCGGTTTCAAACTGGGTAGTCGTTGAATCCCCGGCAATCGTCGATGGCAGCGACCTCAGAGACGCCCAGGCCGTGCGCGAAAGCTTTGGCGACAACTATCAGATCAATTTCTCGCTCAAGAAAACCGGAGCAGCAAAGTTTGGCGCCTGGACAGGAGCCAACATCAACGAATACCTTGGCGTGGTTCTCAATGACGAGGTCAGGTCAATCGCTTTTATCAAGTCGCAGATTTATGATCAGGGCCAGATCAGCGGCCGTTTCACCAGGCAATCGGCTGAGGATCTTGCTTTAGTTCTCAAATCGGGTGCACTGCCCGCTGCAGTTAAGCTGGTTGAAGAGCGAGTGAACAAGTAGGCGCCGGTACGAACGATGAACCAACCAAAGAGTTTTCTCTACGAACAAAGCGACGGCATCGCGACGATCACCTTGAATCGTCCCGAGCGTCTGAACGCGATCACGTTTGAGGTCTATCGCGAATTGACTGACTTTTTCGCCGCTCTACGTGACGAGAAGGACGTCCGTGTGGTCGTAATAACCGGCGCCGGCCGTGCCTTTTGTTCAGGCGGCGACGTTCGCGACATCATCGGCGAATTACAGGGTCGCGACGCCGAAGGCCTGTTGAATTTCACGCGTCTGACCTGCGAGCTCATCCGTAACATGCGTCTGCTGCCGAAACCAATCATTGCGAGTTTGAATGGAACGACTGCAGGTGCGGGATCGTGCATTGCGCTGGCTTCCGATATTCGCATTGCGGCCGAGGAAGCAAAAATCGCTTTCATCTTTGTGAAAGTCGGCCTCGCGGGCACGGACATGGGCGCGACCTACCTGCTGCCGCGGGTCGTCGGGTTGGCAAAAGCGACTGAGCTGCTGATGACCGGCGATTTCATCTCAGCTCAGGAGGCCGAGCGGATCGGCCTTTACAATCGCGTCGTGCCGCGCGATCAGTTGGAAACGGCGACGCGTGAGTTTGCTCAGAAGTTAGCGCTCGGACCGGCGCTGGGTTTGGCAAAAACCAAAGAAATGTTTAATCGCGAGATGCACATGGGATTTGAATCTGCGCTCGAAGTTGAGGCCGTCGCGCAGGCCCTGTGCATGCAGACACCGGATTTTCGTGAGGCACACGCGGCATTCTTAGAAAAACGCGAGGCGAAGTTCAAGTAGTATGGAGTGCGCTGACTAGTCAGCGCTTTCCAAAGCGGCGACTAGTCGCCGCACTCCAAAATGGATTCCTTCATCGCTACAACTCCATTCTTTACCGCCGAGCAGCGAAAGCTGTCGACCGAGGTGGCTGAATTCGCTGAGCGCGAAGTCGAAGTGCGCGCCGGCGACGACGAGCAGGACGTTGATGAAGCCTTGCGTGGCTACGTCATGTTGCTGTTCGAAGCCGGCCTGATGCGCTATGCCGTCGCTACACCCGGCCAGGCTTTCGACCTGCGATCATTTTGCATCATCCGCGAAACGCTTTCCTACTCTTCATCGCTCGCCGATCTTGCCTTCGTGATGCAGGGGCTCGGCACTTATGCAATCAGCGTCGCGGCCACCGAACATGTGCGCGACTTTTGGCTGGCGCGAGCCGCCAACGGAAAAGCCATCGCAGCTTTTGCGCTCACTGAACCTGACGCCGGGTCGGACGTCGCAGCGATTAAGACTACGGCCCGCCGCGAAGGCGACGAATACATTATCGACGGCCGCAAACGCTTTATCTCAAACGCCGGCGTAGCTGACTTTTACACCGTGTTTGCGCGCACGGGCACGCGTGAAGACGGACGCGCGGAAATTTCGGCTTTCGTGGTTTCCGCACGCATGCCTGGCTTTAGTGTCGCCGAACGCACTGAGATGATCGCGCCGCATCCGATTGGCGAACTCGAATTCAAAGACTGCCGGGTACCAGCCGAAGACATGATCGGACCGCCGGGCGATGGCCTGCGACTGTCTTTGCAAACGCTCGACATGTTTCGCGCCAGCGTGGGCGCCGCCGCCTGTGGCATGGCGCGGCGCGCGCTGGATGAAGCTCTGCTGCACGCAAAGTCACGCGAGCAGTTTGGCCGCGCGCTCTCGGGACATCAGCTGATTCAGGAAAAGCTGGCGGACATGGCCACTGAACTCGACGCCGCGCGCCTGCTGGTCTATCGTGCTGCTTATTTGAAAGACACGAGTGCTGAAGGTTCAACGCGGGCAGCCAGCGAGGCAAAGCTCTTCGCCACGGAAGCAGCCGGGCGCATCGTCGATCAAGCAGTGCAGATTCACGGTGGCGCCGGCCTGGTGCGCGGCACAGTCGCCGAGCGGCTCTATCGCGATGTGCGCGCGTTGCGCATTTACGAAGGCACTTCAGAAATTCAAAAGCTGGTAATCGCCAATCAGTTACTGAAAGAGTGAGCGCCAAACCACCTTCATCTGATTCGCATCTCGCTCGTCGCCTCGGCTTGTTTGACGCCACGATGATCGTGATGGGCGGGATTATCGGCGCCGGCATCTTCACCAATCCTTACGTCGTCGCACAGCAGGTACACACTCCGTTTTTGATTCTGGGAGCCTGGGCAGTTGGCGGCTTGATTGCCCTGGCGGGCGCCTTCATCTACGCGGAACTCTCTACGCAAAGCTCGGCTTCCGGCGGACAGTACGTTTATTTGCGAGACGCTCTCCATCCGCTGGTGGCCTTTGGTTATGGCTGGAGTTTGTTGTTTGTAATTCAGACCGGCGGCATGGCCGCGGTTGCGCTCATCTTTGCCAATCACGTTCTGGAATTAACCGGCATAGCGGTCACGGATTTTCGCGCGGCGCTGCTGGCCTCAATCGCTCTGGCTTCGCTCACCCTCATCAATTGTATCGGCGTGCGTGCCGGCAGCGTGACGCAGAACATTTTCATGGTTTTGAAACTGATCGCGATCGCAGTGCTGGTAGCATTCGGATTGACCGTTACAGGCTCTGCAAAGACCGCAGGGGTAACAGCGTATGCCGGCTCTTCATCAACGATCTGGCACTTGCTGATCGCTTTTGGCGCAGCATTGATTCCGACGCAATTCGCATATGGCGGTTGGCAGACGGCCTGCTTTGTGGCCGGCGAAGTTCGCGAGCCGCGACGAAATCTGCCGCGAGGATTGTTGTATGGCGTGTTGGGAGTAATCGTCGTCTATCTTTCGGTGAACTATGTATGCGTGTACGCCTTGGGCGCAGACGGCCTGGCGCAAACAAAGACGCCCGCGCTCGCAGTTATGCGTCTCGCGCTGGGTGAAAGAGGCGCGCGTTTTCTTTCGACCGGGATAGCGATTTCCACCATCGGGTTCCTCAGTCAAAGCATGCTGACGGCGCCGCGAGTGTATTTTGCCATGGCTGAGGACGGCCTGTTCTTTAAACGACTGGCCTGGTTGAATCGCGCTCGGGTGCCTGCCTTTGCGATTGGCCTGCAAGGTGGATTGGCGATCGTCATCGTGCTGTTGGCCAGCCGCTATGAACAGATTCTGAATTATGTGGTGTCGATCGACGTGGTCTTCTTTGCTCTCACAGCAGTCTGCGTATTTGTGTTCAGGAAACGAAATCGCGGTGCCGACGCCGTTTCATTTCGCATTCCCGGCCATCCTTTTACAACCGTCTTCTTTATCGCCGCGTGCTGTGTGATAACTTTCAGTGTCATCTATAAAGAGCCACGAAACAGCGCCATCAGTTTCGGTATCATGCTTTTGGCCGTGCCTGTGTATTTCGTTTGGGCTTCGCGAATGCGGAAGCGTCCGGGGCAGTAGCCCGACTCCGGGGTGGCCAGGCGGGTAGCCGGCTTGGGGGTGGTGGCGGTGAGAGGGGGCTTAGACACGACACTTCGCATTTCAGATTCAAGATTCAAGATTCAAGATTCAAAATATGAATACGCAATCAACCTACATGCATTGGGCCAAGACGCGACCCAAAGTCACTTACGATCTGGCGTTAAGCGGGATTCTCAATCTCCCTTTCGCCGAACTTGAAGCGAATATCGAAGATCTGGATTTGAACGGTGACAATTCGTACGGCTATCGGCCACTGGTTGATGCGCTGGCCTCGCACTGTGGTGTAAGCCGCGAATCGGTCGTTTCGATTTCGGGTGGCACTTCGATGGCTAATCACCTGGCGATGGCCGCGGCGCTTGAGCACGGCGATGAGGTGCTGATCGAACAACCGACGTATGAACCACTTCTTGCTGTGGCCGAATATTTTGGCGCAAGGCTCAAACGCTTTTCGCGATCGTTTGAAAATAATTTCAAAGTGGACGTTGACGAGATTGCTCAACTGATCACACCGCGCACTCGCCTGATTATTCTTACGAATCTGCACAACCCGAGCAGCATTATGGTTCCGGAAGAGACATTGCGACAGATTGGTGAGTTGGCGCGCGGCGTCGGTGCGCGGGTACTGGTCGATGAAGTTTATCTGGAAGCGATGTTCGAAGCTGCTCCCCGATCTTCCGTGCACCTGGGGCCAGAGTTTATCGCCACCACCAGTCTGACCAAAGGTTATGGACTAAGCGGCCTGCGCTGTGGCTGGATTCTGGCCGAACCGGAGCTGGCTCAGCGAATGCTCCGCCTTCACGATATCTTCGGCGCCGTTGGCCCACAACCCTCAGAGCGGCTTAGCGTGGTTGCCCTTGCTAAACTGCCTAAGTTCATTGCTCGCGCGAAAAACATTTTGGAAACCAATCGCGGTGTGCTGCGAGAATTTCTGGATTCGCGCGAGGAACTCGAAGTCGTGCGGACCGAATCAGGAACGACATGTTTTCCGCGACTGCTGAAAGGCCGCGTCGATGATCTCTCTACTTTGCTGCACGAGAAGTATGACACCGCCATCGTGCCGGGACGTTTCTTTGAGTCTCCACAACACTTCCGGATCGGGATGTGCGCCGCGCCGGAGCTGTTCAAAGCCGGAGTAGTAAGACTGGGTTCGGCGTTGGATGAATTGCGCGAATGAAAATCAACATCATCGGCGGCGGGCCGGCAGGAATGTACTTCGCAATCCTCATGAAGCGCGCCCAGGCCGGACACAAGATCACCATCTACGAACGCAACGGGCCTGATGATACGTTTGGCTGGGGCGTTGTATTCTCCGGCAGGACGCTCAGCAACCTGCGCGCGGCCGACGAATCGTCGCACGCGGAAATAACGCGCAACTTCGAAGCCTGGGACAACGTCGATGTAGTTCATCGCGGACAGAAGATTTCGATTCATGGAAACAGCTTCTCCGGAATCGCCCGCCTTCGTCTGCTCAAGATCCTGCAACGGCGATGTGAGGAACTTGGTGTCGCCATCAAGTTTCGAACTGAGATTGCTGATATTGGTTCGCTGAAATCGGATAGCGACCTTCTGATCGGCGCCGACGGCGTCAATAGCGCAGTAAGGGAAACGCACAAGGAAAACTTCAGCCCCGATCTCAGCACTCGGCCAAACAAATACATCTGGTACGGGACCAAGCATTTGTTCCATGGACTGACGCTGACATTCCGCGAAAACGCGGCCGGTGTTTTCGCGGCGCATTCGTACAAGTTTGATAAGACCACCAGCACCTTCATCGTCGAGTGCGACCCGCAGACGTGGAGCGACGCCGGCTTTGCCGGAATGTCGGACGAAGACGCTTGCGCCTATCTCGCCGAGGTGTTTGCTCCTGACCTCAACGGTCAGCTTTTGCTTTCAAACAACTCGAAGTGGATCAATTTCGTGCTGGTCAAGAACGGGCGCTGGGGTTTTGAAAATGTGGTGCTGCTTGGCGACGCGTTGCACACCGCGCACTTTTCGATTGGCTCAGGCACAAAGCTGGCAATCGAAGACGCGATCGCACTCAATCAATGCTTCGCCGAAACGTCTGATGTGAACACGGCGCTGCGACGTTTTGAATCGGCGCGTAAGCCGATTATCGAAGAATATCAGGCGGCGGCATATGAAAGTATGGTCTGGTTCGAAGAGGCGAGACAGTATATGCATCTCGAGCCACACGAGCTCGCTTACAGCTTGATGATGCGCAGTAAGCGGCTGGATTACGAAACTCTAAAGCGAAGGGATCCGGCGTTCGTCTCGGCTTATGAACGCTCGCAGATGAAAGCGTGAGGTTGGCTCTACTCGATGGTGGCGTCTTCCAGTGCCTCAGGCGGTTGCGGCACGGTTGACGCGGCGCTGCCCGACTTGTGATCCCACGACTTTTCGGTCAGAAACCAAATCAACCCCGGCAGCAGAAAGAAGGCTCCGACGCCTACCGTCACCACGCGTGGCGAAAAGCCAAACCGATCCATCAGCTCGCCGACCAGGTAATTCGACGCCGCCATCGTAAGCGTGAGCAGCGCCAACTCTGCGGCGAACACACGCCCGCGAAACTGATCCTCTACCTCGCGCTGCAAAAGCACCGTTGAGAAAACCCAGAGAATGCTGCCGCCGGTGTGTGCAATCGCCAGAAAAAGCAGAGCCAGCGCGAAACTACGCGACACGGCGAATGCAATGTAAAAGGCTCCGCCGATCAGAAACGCGATCCCGATGGCATTCTGCATTTGCTTGCGAGTTTCGCCAGCCCAACGCCGGGCCACGATGGGACCTACGGCCGTGCCGATACCACGCGCGGTAAACAGCACGCCAATTCCGGTAGCCGTCTTGCCGCTGACCGGAAACACCTTTTCACCAAAGACAGCCAGCAACGTAAGGATGCCGCCTCCCATGCCCCACGCCGGCTTGACCATTAAATAGGCAAATACGCGCGAGCGATCCTTGACATAATGTGCGCCTTCGATTGTGTCGGTGATACCCAGAGCTTTCCCAATCGTAAGTTTCGCTTTGGCACGCGGAGGCCGCTTGGGAAAACGCACACTGGCGATCAGCAACGCCGACGCGATGAACGTCAGCGAGTCGAGAATGAAGGCCACGTCGGTGCCGAACCAACCCGCAACGAATCCGCCAATCGCCGCGCCCAGCGTGAGCATTACCGACCAGGTAACGGACGCGATGGCATTGGCCGACAGCAGCTCGCGATCAGAAACAATCGATGGAATTGCGGCGGTCTTGGCCGGCTCGAAAAAAGCTGAGAACGCTAACTGCAAAACAGTCAGGACATACACGAGCCACATTTGATCGGGACGGCGCACCAGCAAAAAGCCCAGCACCACGACGCCGCGCAAGAGGTCGGCGGCAATCATGATCGTGCGGCGGCTGAATCTGTCTGCCACCACACCTGATAACGGACCCATGATCACGCTTGGGAGAAAGCGAGCCACCATGATCAAAGCCACTGAGCGGCCGGAACCCGTAAGCCGCAACGCGATCGTGTAAACCGCGATCGTATCGAACCAGTCACCCATCTGGCTCACTACCTGTCCCAGCCAAAGAAACCGGAATGGGCGATTGCCGCGCAGCAACGCCCCGTAACCTAACATGGGCGTTCGTTCCCGTTTGGTTGAAATCGGTTTAGTCACAAGCTTGGAAGATGCTAAAAAGGTGCACTCTGGAAAAGTCGTTGTCAACTGAGTTGCTGATCAGGTCTCGTTCCTGAGTCGGCAGCCTGCGCCTCAAGAGAAGGCTAGCACTGGTCAAGCTTGTCGTCCCGCGCGGTCGGGCTTCCGACACCCATCTGACCGAACCTTCACATTGACCTGTCAGAATGAAGCCGATTTGGTGGCCGAGGCTATTGGATTTTCCCAAGGTTTCCAAAGGAATCTCAGTTAACTAAGCCCCCTTTCCATAAATCTCCCACCAGTCCCTCAGTACGGCACGCGCCTTGTTAATCGGGTGTTGCGGCTAGGAAGCGTTCGCGCTGACGGGCTCACCGCACTGGGCCCGCTAGCCGCTTAAAGATTTTGAGAAGCGTGCGAACGGTTTGAGATTAGCGATGGTTCCTTGACTTGATTCACACCCCAGGTGGCGCATGCGTGCCAGCATCCGCCAACTTGCCCGTCATGCGTCGAGAGCGAAAAGCCGAGTTGCTCCGGAACTTCGCTCTCGGCGTAGACACTTTGATAACTGGATACAGGAAAGGATTTGAATGGATTTTTTGTGATCAGCGCAGCCTAGAGTTTGGCTAACCACCTCGACGGTGAGACGAACGATAAAATGAAACTGATCGAAATGTCTGATTACAAACGCGCGGCCAGGACTTATTGGGCAGGTATGGTCTTGGCGGGCGTAGCCGTGCTTGCGTGGGTGCTGCAGCGTGTTCTCGTTCTGTCGCCGGTCCAGTGGGTCGAGTTTTACGTATTGCTAAGCCTGCCGGTGATTGGCACAAGTTTTTGGGCTTATAAGACTTACTTTGAGGGCGTCAACAGCAAAACCCGCGAAGCGGAAGAGCTGAGCCGGCTTCACCTGGCCACGGTCGAAGCATTGGCTACTGCGATCGACGCCAAGGACCAAACCACCCACTGTCATGTGAGACGGGTGCAAATCTATGCGGAAAGACTCGGCAAGATGCTTGGGCTAACCGACCCGGAACTCGCGGCTTTGAATGCAGGCGCGTTATTGCATGATGTGGGAAAACTGGCAGTGCCTGACCACATCCTGAACAAACCTGGCACGCTGACACCAGCAGAGTTTGAGAAGACAAAAATCCATACCACTGTAGGCGCCGAAATTCTGAGCCGTGTGCACTTTCCCTACCCGGTTGTCCCAATTGTCAAACACCATCATGAGCGTTGGGACGGTCGCGGATATCCCGACGGCCTAAAAGGCGAACAGATTCCTGTCACCGCGCGCATCATGTCGGTGGTGGATTGTTTCGATTCGGTTCGAGAGGACCGCCCGTTCCGCGCCGGCATGAATCGCGAAACAGCCATAGAGTTGCTTCGCAAAGGCGCACACAATCACTTCGATCCTAAACTGGTAGATTTGTTTATCGAGCACCTGCCGGATTTTGAAGCCGAGATTGCGGCGCGTGGTTTGGCGGAGCAGATTCACGTCAGCACTCCGCCCAGTTTGATCGCGCCCGCCGAAGACGAAGTCACCCGCGCTCGGGAAAACACCACGTTCGCCGCTTACGATCAGATTCGCAACGCGCACCGTGAAGTTTACGCGCTGTATGAGATCGCGCGGAAATTCGGTTCTTCACTCGAAGTTGAGAACACCTTGTCGGTGCTGGTCGATAAAGTCGGGCACATAGTTCCCTTTGATACCTGCGCGGTTTATCTCTACGACGAAGTGAAAGGCTATGCAAGCACGGCGCTGGTCGTCGGTTTGAATGTGGAAGCGTTGAGCGCGCGCTGCGTGGCTCCCGGTGAAGGCGTTACTGGTTTTGCCCTGGCGAACCGAAGATCGATTAATCGAATCCATCCCAGTCTGGATTTCACGGCCGCGAAGTTCGCCGGCGATCAGGAATACAGCTCAATGGCTTCGCTGCCATTGTTCAAGGATGACCGGCTGTTGGGCGCGATCTCGGTTTATTCGACCACCCTCAGAGAATACAGCGATGATCAAATTCGCCTGTTGGAAACTGTAACCCGCCTGGCTTCAGACGCGCTGGGCAATGCAATGCACCACGCGCGGGCTGAATCGAACGCGCTTACTGATCCGCTCACTGGCTTGCCGAACGCACGCAGTTTGCACGTTCGGTTTGAAGAAGAAGTTGCCCGCGCGGAACGTAACGGGCGGCCGTTCCAGGTGATCATGCTGGACCTGGATGACTTTAAGCTGGTCAACGACACGTTTGGCCACAAGCTGGGCGATCGGATGCTGCGTGAAGTCGCAGCTTTGGTTCATGCTCAGTTGCGCGAATACGATTTTCTCGCTCGCTATGCCGGAGACGAGTTTGTAGCCATCGTTCCGGATGTAGCCGCACCTCAGGTCGAAGAACTACGCGACCGTATTGAGAGAGTGGTTTCCGGCTTTTCAATTGACGTCCGTCCCCAAGGCAAAGCTCGGGTCGGCATAAGTGTCGGCGCGTCCATTTACGGAATCGACGGCGAGACTCTGGATCAACTCCTGGTGGCCGCCGATCAAGCGATGTATCGGGCCAAATCGACCCATAAAACCGGCATCTCGTCCACTCCGCTCATCAAATCAAGCCCCGCAAAACCCGCTACCGACCCGTCTACTGGAGAGGGCCTGATAACTACAGCAATAAATTGATGTTCTGATCCGCCCTGTTTTCGACCAAAATCCTAATAAAGTCTTGACAACCTGCCCTCGACCAGTCAAATTGGAAGAGTGGTTCCGCGGGACCACACTCTATCTACCCGCGAACCGGCTCAGTAAACCCACTGACCGGCTGAACCCGAGGCCATTACTGGATTTGCTACCGCTTTCGTGCGGTGACCTTTACTACCCCTTCCTCCGCTTCAGCGATGCCAGTCTCGATCAATAACGTGGGATGAACACGGGCTTTTGCGATCAGGAATGTCAGTTTCCCTCAATCAACCAATAAACGGCGCGACGCTGCTCATTGTTGACGATGACGCATCGGCGCGCGAAGGCCTGCGTAGTGTTTTTGAGAACGCGGGGCACCGGACAATTGTGGCCGGCGATGCCCCCTCCGCGCTGCGCCTGCTGCGTAATCAGACTTGTGACCTGGTAATGCTCGACGTTGAGCTGCCGGAAATTGATGGCGTCGCATTCTGTCGCTTACTGCGCGCCCAGCCCGCCATGCAGCAATTGCCGGTAGTAGTTTTTTCCGCGACCGACAGTGAGACACGAAAAGTCGAAGCCTTCAACGCAGGCGTCGACGACTACATCGTCAAGCCTTCGACGCCCGCCGAATTGCTCTCTCGCGTCACGTCTCACTTGAACATCGCGCAGCGCGAATCGAATCTGATCGGCAGCAATCGCGAGTTGAGTTTTCTGGCCGACCTGGGACGTGGCCTACTACGCACGCTCTATCCCGAGCAAGTAGCGCGGCGGGTCGCGGGAGCACTCTTTGAAGGAACCAAGGCCGCCATGAGCGCATGTGCCGTGAAGAACAACGGTCATGGCCTGGCAGTTTGTGTTTTTGATCGAGAAGGTAGCGCAGAGAACTCAGACCTGATGGATCTCGAGCGGTTGGAAAAATGGCTGGTGTCGCCTGGATCCGCGAAGGCAATCTGGCTAAAGGACAGCCGCGAGTTCCTCCTCCGGGACGAACAACACGAGGCAGAATACCTCGCGCCGATTCGATTTGGCGGCAAGGTGTTTGGGGCTCTCGTGGTCGCATTTGGCGATGCGAATGATGGCTCTTCGACCGAATGCCATTTGATAGATTTAGCCGCGCAACAGGCGGCCCTGGCGGCACACATCTCATCGCTGTATCTCGGCGCACGCGAATCTGCCGCCACCCTGGCCGAGGAAGTCGATCGCCGCACCGCGGAATCTGAGATGCATCAGCGTTTCACCGAAGCGATCGTCGACACGCTCCCGCTTTCGCTTTACGCAATCGACCGCGATTACCGGATCGTGGCCTGGAACCGCAATCGTGAGTTGGGTGAACTTGGTCTGCCGCGCCGTGAAGTGCTGGGCCGAAATATTTTTTCGGTGCTGACGAAACAGAATCGCGAACTCCTTGAAAGCGAGTTCGGACACGTGTTCGCCACCGGCGAGATTCATCGGGTCGAACAGGAAACCGTGACCAAGTCGGGCGATACTAATCACTGGCTGATTAGCAAAATCCCCATGCGGGCCGACGAAGGCAACGCCGTGACTCATGTAATAACGGTCGGCGAAAACATCACGTCGCGCGTCAAGGCGGACCGCGCCGTGCACCGTGCAGAAAAATTGGCAGCCGTCGGCCGCCTGGCTGCAGGCGTAGTCCACGAAATCAATAACCCGCTGGCCACCATTGCCGCTTGTGCCGAATCGCTGGAAAAGCGAATCGAAGAAGGCGCCTTCACCGACTCTCCTGAGGCAGAGGACTTGCGCGAGTATCTCGGTTTGATTCGCGACGAGGCCTTTCGTTGTAAGAACATCACGAACGGCCTGCTCGATTTTAGCCGCCTGCGCGCCGGTCAGCGCGTGCCTGTCGATATGGCTGAAATAATCAAAGCTGCAGCGCGCCTGGTTACGCACCAACAGCGTGGCGACAACGTTGGAATCGATGTCGAGGCCGCCGCCAATCTCCCCAGAGTATCCGGCGACGTAGCTCAACTACAGCAAGCCGTGGTTGCGTTGGCCACTAACGCGATTGATGCAATGCCCGACGGCGGCACACTGACTTTGCGGGCCAGCCGCTCTGGTTCTCGCGTCCTGGTCCAGGTGATTGACACCGGTATCGGCATTCCACCTGAGAACATGACCAAGATTTTCGATCCTTTCTTTACCACCAAAGACGTCGGTCGTGGTACCGGGCTGGGACTGGCGGTTTGTTATGGTATTTTATCTGATCATGGAGGCCGGCTGGACGTACGATCCAGTGTGGGAATCGGGACAACGTTTACCATCACGTTGCCGGTGGCCAACATGTCCAGCTAACCTTTCCTAAGTGCGGAGAATAAGCAGGTGAATGAACAGCGAGATGCAAGACTGTTGATTGCGGAAGACGAGGCCAATCTCCGATTGGTCCTGCAGAAAGAGCTGCAACGTCTGGGGTATCGCGTGCATGCAGCGCCCGACGGCGAAGCGGCATTGCGCAAACTCGAGGAGAGTAACGTCGACGTAATGCTCTGTGACATCAACATGCCGCGCATGGACGGCATGGAACTGTTGCGCCGCGTTCATGAGCGGCCCAATCCTCCCGAAGTAATCATGCTCACCGGTCAGGGAACAATCGAAACGGCAGTCGAGGCAATGAAGATGGGGGCCTACGACTATCTAACCAAGCCTTATAGCATCAACGAACTCGATGTGCGCGTGCGCCAGGCAGCTGAAAAGAGGCGCCTGCGCGTCGATAACCAGCGATTGCGCGCCCAGATCGAGCGGCAATCCGGGTTGCCCGAGATTGTTAGCCAATCGCAAGCCATGAACGAGGCGATCCGCTTAGTCGAGCGCGTGGCGCCCTCTGAAGCTTCGGTGCTAATCACGGGCGAATCCGGTACAGGCAAGGAATTGATCGCCCAGGCCATCCATCGCCTATCGAATCGAGCCTCGGGTTCCTTCATCGATCTTAATTGCGCGGCTTTTCAAGAGTCGCTGCTGGAATCGGAGTTGTTCGGCTATGAAGCCGGCGCTTTTTCCGGCGCCAAGGCACGCAAGCTGGGACTTATCGAACTGGCCGACGGCGGGACGCTATTCCTGGATGAAGTGACCGAGTTGCCGGCGAGCCTGCAGGCGAAACTATTGCGCGCGATTGAGACGCGCACGTTTTTCCGCGTGGGCGGGGTGCGCAAAGTAGAAGTCAATGTTCGCATCGTTGCCGCCACCAATCGCAATCTTGATTCAGTAATCGGAGACGGAACGTTTCGCGCTGATTTGCTCTATCGCATCAACGGTTTCCAAATTCACCTGGCGCCCTTGCGCGACCGCCCCGACGATGTCGAACCCCTGACCCAACATATGATGAAACAACTTGCAGGCGCGAACCCTCCGGAGCTTACCGCGGACGCCGTGGCCAGGTTGCGGGCCTACAGTTGGCCCGGGAACGTGCGCCAGCTTCGCAACTGTCTGGAGCGAGCGATCCTGTTGTCGAATGAAGGCGTGATCACTCCGAACGAGCTGCCGCCTGAAGTTGCCAGGAGCGTCAACGGCTCCGTGCCTTTCATGCCCGCATTTCCTCCACCCGCGGCTATTAGCGCTGACACGACAGTTGCCGCGCCGCTGGATTCGGGCGGTCTGTCCAACACGGGTTCCTTGCGCGAAGTTGAAAAACAACAAATTATCGCCGCTCTGGAACAGACCGGCTGGCATCGTGGCAAGGCTGCCGAGATGCTGGGCATCTCGCCATCGACACTTTATCGCCGCCTTCGTGACTACAATCTGGAAGGACGCCTGCGATAGAGAAAAAGTTCAGAGTTCAAGCTTCAGCTTGTAGGTTCCAAAACCTGACAGCCTGAAGGCTGAACTCTAAACTGCCTAACCCGATTCGAAACAGGTCAAACAAAAAGAAAAGGCCGCAACCAGCATTTGCTGACTGCGGCTTTTCTTTTTTGACAAATCGCGAGCGATGTTCAGTTAGTCAATTGGGCTTTCTGTTTTTGAAGGAATTAGTGGGCCGTAAGCGAGATCCTTTGCCGGCTTAGGGTTTCTAACCCGTTCGAAGTAGCTTGCGATCAATCTTGCCTCGGTCGTTTTTAGGCAAAGAGGTCACGAATTCGATCCAGCGAGGATATTTGTAGAGCGCAATTCTCGATTTGACGAAACCCTTGATACCTTCGGCGAGCGCTTCGCCAGGTTGGCTCCCATCGCGAACCACCACGAACGCCTTTGGCTTCACCAGGCCGTCGCCTTCGTCGTGGCCAATCACTGCGCATTCCAACACCGCCTCGTGTTGTAACAGACAGTTTTCGATTTCTGAGGGCGCAACGAACACGCCACCGACCTTAAGCATGTCATCAGTGCGGCCGTGGTACCAGTAGTAACCGTCGACGTCCACATGAAATTGATCGCCGCTGGTGCACCAATCACCCGCAAACGTCTCTTTCGATTTCTCGTGCGCGTTCCAATAGCAGAGCGCCGCCGAGTCACCCTTAATCCGCAGCGTGCCCATTTCGCCGGTCGCAACTTCCTTCGCTTCGCCATCTACAATCCTCGCCTCGTAGCCCTGGACAATGCGACCGAGGCTTGCGGGTTTCACGTCGCCCGGCCGGTTCGTAATGTAGATATGAAACATTTCTGCCGAGCCGATGCCGTCACAAATCTCAACACCGAAAACTTCCTTCCAGCGGTGATAGAGCTCAACCGGCAAAGCTTCACCAGCCGAATAGCAGAAACGAATGCTGGATAAGTCATGTGTGCTCGCATCCTCGGCGTTGAGCATTGCATTGATCATCGTGGGCACGGTGGTCAGAATCGTCGGATGATAGCGATCGATCACTTCGAACAACTTTTCCGGCGTCGAGCGCTCGGCAAACAGCGCTGTCGCCCCGCCGACCGCAAACGGAAACAGAAGGTTCGTTCCGGTGGCGTAGCCAAAGAATAGTTTCGGAACCGAAACCGTCAGATCGTTTTCGTTTACACCCATCGTGCGCTTAGCAAAGACTTCGGTGTTGTAAGGCAGGTCGTGTTGTAAATGCACTGCGCCCTTTGGATGACCGGTCGAGCCCGAGGTAAACAACCAGATCGCGATGTCGTCGCGATGCGTGTCCGCCGCCCTGCAAACAGCTGGCTGTGACGAAACAACTTCTTCAAATGTGAAGAACTTGACGCGGCTTTGAGGATCGATCACCTCTTCATCAACTGCCATTTCATTGCGGACTACGAACACTGAGCGCAGATAGGTTGAGTCTGATGCAGCTTCGGCGAACGGCTTGAGGAAGGATTCGTGAACAACTGCCGAGCGCGCCCGTGTGTATTCAAGGTAGTAACGGTAGTCCTCGGCCGGCAGCAACGGATTGACCATCGTAATTACCGCTCCTATTCGTGCGGCGCCAAACCAGGTCCAGACAAACTCCGGACAATCGGGCAACACGATCAGCACGCGATCCTCGGCACGAACGCCGGCCTGTCGCAGCGCGTTGCCGGTGCGATTGGACATCCGCGCGGCCTCGCCATAGGTGAAGGTTTGATCGTTGAAGTAGAGACAGTCTTTATTCTCTCGCCCTTCCTCCAGGTTGTGATAGAGGAAGTAGTCGGCCATGTTGAAGCGTTCAGGGAATTGGATGGTCATGGCTTGAAGGCGATCAGTGAGGACAAGACTTCGTTTCAATCAAGCGCGCCCAGTGTTCACGTTTTCGCAAACGGACATCCCTTCGGATCGTGGTTCGTGCTCAAATAAGTTCGCGCCTCCCACAATTCAGGAAAGAATTTCTTGTCGAGTGTCTTTCGCAGATAGCCGACGCCTTCCGAACCGCCGGTACCGCGCTTGGCGCCTACCATTCGCTCAACCATCTTGATGTGATGTGAACGCCACAAAGAGAAATACTCATCGTGCTCAAGAAGCATTTCCGACAGTTGATATTCGTTGTAGAACTCTTCGTGGTGAGTGAGAACTTCTACCAGCGCGCGTTGGCGCTTGCCATAATTACTACGACGCTCTTTCGCGTCCCGCGGCGAGTCAATGGCGGGAGTATCAAATCCGCGGCGCCTGAGCAGAGCAAAGAACGCTTCTGAAAGCGAGGGCGCATTCAGGCGCGCCTGCAGGCGCTCGCGGGCAAAATCGTCCTGGACAAACTCACGCACAATCGTTTCGTCTTTCAGGCCTGACGAGAATTCGATTTCGCGGAACTGCATCGATTGAAAGCCGCTGGCTGGGTTCAACTCGTCGCGGAAACCGAGAAAGCGGAACGGCGTCATGGTTTCGAGAATATGAATCTGATCGATCAAGAGTTTTTCGATTGCGACGATGCGCCGCAGCGCCTGGGTGGCTTCGGTGGTGCGGTCATCTTTCATGAAGACGATTGCCGCGTCGATCTCATGCAGAATTTGCTTGAACCAGAGTTCGTACGCCTGGTGCACGGTGATGAAAAGCAATTCATCGTGGTGCGCCGGCGACGACAGGCACGTCTGCAAATCGATCAACTCCGGGACCCGAAGATACTTGTTGTAAGAAAGCGGTGTGTCTTTGCCGTATTCGTTTGCCATTAGCTGATCATGCGCATGTTAGCTCGGAAATCCTGGCGTTTCGCGGACCCGCTGGGCTTGCCCCAAATGCCGGCGGCCGTGAACGACCGTGAGTACAAAAGCGTCCGCCAGACTGTAACGCATTAGAGGTGTTACCGGCGACCTTAACTTCGTTTTATTGTAATCGATCCCGGTCGCGTCTTTGACGAACTTAACAAACCGCTCCTGTTGTTGCAGGAACCGCTCCAGCGCTCCTTTGATTGATGAGGACTCCGCGGGACGAAAGATTTTGGGCGCCGGTACTTTCCTCGTGGCTTCGGGAACCAGTTGCTTGATTAGCCAGCCACCCAAACGTGTCGGTCGGTAAGGGATGGCGCCATCCACAGATCGTTTTTCCCGGCCACTGGCGATCGCCTTCTCGAAGTATTGATCGAACCCTTCGGTCGCCGCGATGAGATGCTCCAGACATTGAGCAATACTCCAACTGCCCGGCGCCGGTTTCCAGTTGAGTTGGGCCTCGCTGAGGCCGCTGACCAATTCTCGCGCCCGAGTACTATTCACCTCAGTATCCACAACGATTGTTTGCAGCAAATCGGCAGATTCCAGAAATTCCTTCATCGTCAACCCACTCCACAATTCAAAATGCTGCCCCGGCCTTTTCGTTCGATTCGAATGCTTTCGAGTCGCGAATCTTCTTCATCTCGTCGATGACGAGTTCCAACTCTTCGTCCTTTGTGTAAAAGTGCGGCGAGATCCGAACCCCAGCGCCAGGACGATAATCAACAATAAACTCGCGCCGAATCAGCTCTTTGGTGATCGCCGCGGCATGATCGTCCCAGACTGTGATGGTGCCGCCACGCTGTTCCGGATTCTTCGGGCTGGTCACGCGGAACCCGGCAGCTTCAGCCAACGCGATTAACGTTCCAGTTTGGCGCACGCTCTTTTCGCGAATCGCCTTGACACCAATTTCATTGATTATTTTGTAACCACTTTCCGCCGCGTACATCGCCGGGATCGCCGGCGAGCCATGCAAAAATCGCGTGATGTTCGGAGCGTAGCGCAACTCGCTCTCAAACGCGAAGGGTTCTTCGTGCGCCATCCAACCAGTTGTTTTTGGCTCGAGTTGTTCGATTAGATCCGGCCGCACATAGAGGTAGCCGGCGCCTGGCCCGCCGCACAGCCACTTGACCGATCCTCCGGTCGCAAAATCCACCTGCAGCTCTTTGACGCTGAACGGAACCGTGCCGGCCGATTGATATGCGTCGAGCACAACCATCGCTCCGACCTCATGTGCGCGTTCCGTAATTGCCTTCGCGTTTTGCAGGAATGCGCTTTTGTAAAGCACGTGCGAGATGGGCACCAGCAAAGTTTCCTCGTCGATAGCGGCGAGCATTCGTTCCAGAGGCACAGTCATTCCGTCATCGGACTTCACCTTTTCGATCTGCAGTCCGTGGGCGCGCGCATGGGCCTCGTACACATACATTACGGAAGGAAAATTCAGTTCTGAGTAGACGATTTTGCGACGCCTGGAATTCTCAGGAAGCGGGAGAAAGCAGGAGAGAATCAGCGACTGGCAAATCGAAACGTTCTGATGCATCACGACCGTGTTCGCGTCAGCGCCGATGATGCGGCCGACTTCGTTTCCGATCGTGACCGGCAAGTCCCACCAGCCCTCGGCCCACGCTCGCACGCCCCGCGTGGCCCAGATCTCGGCGTACTCGTGCAGCCGATCGTAAGTGGCGCGCGGCATCGCACCCAGACTGTGCGAGATGAGATAGACCGCCCTTTCGAGGATCGGAAATTCCGAACGCCATTTGAGAAGGTTATCAGTCAAAGCGCCTCTCCGTTTGATCGGCGGTAATTTACCACAACTCGGTGACGTAATCGGATGGGGTTCCAGGCATAAGAGCGCGGCTTTGCCGCCTGATGTGCGGAAGGGCTCGGCCCTTCCGTCAATGTTGTCTTTAGGATTGAGGAGGCTATGCCTCCGATGATCTCAGAGGCGCAGCCTCCGTCTGTGTAAAGGACTGCCTGTGGAAAGGCAATGCCTTTCCTCACATCAGGTGGCAAAGCCGATCGCTAATCCGAGAGTCTCGTTTACGTGATAGAGTTATCTGAGACCATGTGGAAGTTCGCGAATCCAATCAAACATTCGATCCCTGAGACGCGTTGGCCCACAGCACAAGAGGCCGCGCGGTCGCTTCTGTTTCAGCCGATCAGGATTGGTCCGGTCACGATAGAGAGTCGCACCTGGGTGCCGGCCATGGTGCCCTGGCGCGCGACCGAAGATGGTTTCGTGACGCCGGACAATCTGGATTGGTATCGACGATTCGCAGAGGGACAACCCGGAGCTTTGGTCGTTGAAGCCACCGGAGTTCGCGACATTCCCAGCGGTCCACTGCTTCGCATCGGCCACGATCGATTTCTTCCCGGGTTGAAACAATTGGTTGAGTCCGTTCGGGACGCAAGTCAGGGCCACACCAAACTTTTCATCCAGATCATCGACTTTCTTGCGGTCAAACGCCGGCCCGATCCGGCGAAGTACTTTCAGCGTTTTCTTAAAATCACTTCGGGGCATCGCGAGACGATCGCCGATGTGACCGGAGATCGAGAATGGATCGATGCTGACGAAGTAAAGGTTCGCAGCTTCCTCAATAGTGCGCCGAATGAAATTATCGAGCGTGTATTGAGCGAACGCGAACTCGAGTCGCTGCGCTTTGGCTATCGCGAACGCGTCAATGACATGCAGCTGCCGCATGTTCGCGAACTGCCGCAAGTCCTGCCTGGTATCTTTGCTGATGCCGCGCGTCGCGCGCGTGAAGTTGGATTCGACGGCGTCGAATTGCATTATGCTCATGCCTACACGATGGCGGGGTTCCTGAGCGCACTTAACGATCGTGATGATGGCTATGGCGGGCCGCGTGAGAATCGCGCGCGTCTGCCGCTGGAAGTTTATCGAGCGGTGCGCCAGACGGTCGGCGATGATTATGTGGTCGGCGTGCGGTTTCTCGGCGACGAAGTGATCGCCGGTGGCAATCGCATCGACGATGCGGTGTACTTCGGAGTTGCGTTCGCGAAGGCCGGCATGGATTATCTATCGATCTCGAAAGGCGGCAAGTTCGAAGACGCTGAGCAGCCAAAGCCGGGCCAAGCCGTCTATCCTTACACCGGTCAAAGCGGTTACGAATGCATGCCCACGACGCTGTCCGACGCACGCGGCCCGTTTGGCCGTTCTGTGCCGCTGGTCGCAGCGATCAAGCGCGCGGTAAATACGGCCGGATGGACCACGCCCGTCGTCGCGACCGGCGGCATAACCACATTCGAGCAGGCAGAAGCAATTATTCAGAGTGGTGACGCCGACATCGCCGGTCTCGCGCGCCAGGCTCTGGCTGATCCTGACTGGTTCGTGAAAGTAAAACAGGGACACGGCGATGAAGTTCGCCGCTGCACCTACACGAATTATTGTGAGGCTTTGGATCAGGCGCATCGGCAGGTGACCTGTAAGCTTTGGGATCGAAAGCAACTTGACGAGCCCGAAATCGCGCTGGCCGCCGATGGCCGCAGACGTCTATTAGCGCCGCGCTGGGAACAGTGAGAGCGAGCCGGCAGTAGTAGTCGCGAAGTGAATCCGAGACTTATGAAAATCAAAGTTGGCGTCATGGGTTCGGCTGAGGAAGCCTCTTCCGCAGATCTAAGACACCAAGCCAAGGCGCTGGGAAAGGCAATCGCCTCGCGCGACGTGATTCTGCTAACCGGCGCGACCACGGGGCTGATTTACGCTCTCGGCAAGGCTGCCCGTGATAGCGGAGTCACACATATCGGAGTTTCACCGGCCAGCGACGAACGCGAGCACATCGAGAGATATGGACTGCCGGCCGACGCCTGCGACGCAATCATCTATACCGGATTTGGCTTGAAAGGCCGGAACGTCGTGCTGGTTCGCTCGTGCAACGTGGTGCTTTTCATTTCCGGTTCTATTGGTTCCTTAAATGAATTCACGATAGCTTACGATGAAGGCAAGATCATCGGGTGTTTGACCGGAAGTGGTGGAGTAGCAGATGAAGCGGAACGGCTAATAGCAACCTTCAAGAAAGAAACGAAAGCACGGGTGTTTTATGATGAGAATTCGGTCGAGCTGTTGGAGAAGTGTATCGCAGCAATAGCGCGATGAAGTCCCGTTAGGGACGAGATGTTTATAGCCAAATGCAGACCTTCACCTTTTCTTCAGCCCATTTATGGGCGGCAGGAATTTTGCGCTCCTTCGGGGCTTTGAAAACTAATTAGAGGTAATTCAGTTCTATAAACATTTCGCCACTCCGTGGCTCGAACCAGCATCCGCCGGAAGGGAAATCACGATATGGATCTTGGCCTAAAAGATCGAGTTGCGTTAGTTGCCGCTGCCAGTCGTGGAATTGGCTTTGCCGCCGCCCGTGAGCTGGCGCGTGAAGGCGCGCGCGTGTTTCTCTGCTCGCGCGATGACAAACACGCCGCGGACGCAGCGCGAAAGATTCACGAGGAGACCGGCGCCAACGTCGCCGGCATCGCCGCCGATGTAACCGACAACGCGCAGACCGAAAGCTTTGTGAATCTCGCGCGCGAACGCGCCGGTCATATCGATATCTGTGTCACCAATGCGGGTGGGCCGCCGGCCACGATTTTCGCGGACACTGACCTGGATATGTTTCGCAAAGCTTTTGAGCAGAACGCGCTGTCAGCAATCAGATTGGCAAAGCTGGTGCTGCCCGAGATGCGCGCGCAAAAGTGGGGACGCATCGTCAACATTACCTCCATCTCCGCCAAACAACCGATCGAAGGCTTGCTGCTTTCGAATACTGTGCGCGCAGGTTTGACCGGTTGGGCCAAGACGGTTTCCAACGAAGTTGCGGCCGACGGCGTTACCGTGAACAACGTCGCGCCGGGTTACACTTTGACGGAACGACAGGATGAGCTGGCCGAAGTTCGCGGTAAGGCGATGGGAAAATCAAAACAAGAGATCATAGAAACGTGGGCGTTGCAGGCTCCAATGCGCCGGATGGCCTCTGCGGAAGAAATCGGAGCGGCGGTAGCGTTCCTGGCTTCCGAGCGCGCGTCTTACATCACCGGAGTGACGCTGCAAGTGGATGGTGGTTGGGTGCGGAGTTTATTGTAGTGATCGCTGCGCGGCGCTGGCCTGCATTTTCTTAACGCTCAAAATCCTTCGTTCATTTTCGCCTGATAGAACCAGTAAGTCCTTAAGTGATACATGATAGTCATTCCGATCATGGCCAATTCCATGATCACCAGAAAAACCACCGGGGCCCATTTTCGTTTCGCCCTCAGTGCTGCCGGCAGCGGCACCACCGACGCTACCAGCAAGATCAGACAAGCGATCGCCGCCAGGACAATCGTCACCATCAGGCACGCACTAATCTGACTGGCGACGGCAACGATGCCTGGTCCCGCTCGCCTCGTGAGTACTTCCACCAGAAGTGATTCCGCCTGCCAGAGCGTTAACATGGGTGAGAGCCCGAGAATCCCGACAATCAGAAAGAACCAGCCCGAAGGTGAAGCAGTAGTAGTCGTTGTGAACGCGCGCACCAGGCCTACGATGATTCCGATGAATCCGACAAAGATGGCAAGGTACAAAGTAAGCACTACGGCCAAATTCGCTTCAGACATGCCGCCGGCCACCGCGGCAATTCCCGCCGCCTCGGCATAGCGCATAGCCCGCATCACCTTGATGAAGAGCAGCGCGCTCAGCGCCGCGCCCATCGCAGGCAACGCATATGAAATCGAGGGGACAATGCGCGCGAGAATGCTTACACGGGAGAGAGCCGATTGCGCATTGGTTGCTTCAGGTGTTGGTGTCATCTGTTTGTCCTAACTTGAAGTAGCCTGGATGGCAGGACCATCGAGGCTCCTTTGGTCTAACTTCGAATTGCCCGCAGGTGCCACATTAATGCGGGGTCTTTGTCTCCCCGCATACATTAGCGGAAAGACAATCGCGAAGATCATCAACACGACCATGAGGCCAACCATCACGATGATCGCTATGGTTGATCCTTTCAATCGCCGTTTTATTTGCCCCTCGCTAATTTGCGCCGGCGTCGTCGCCTTAAGACTCTTTAGCGCCTCGTGAAATTGCTCTCCCGGTATCTCGAAAGCTGCCCAGTGCCTGGCGCCCTGAAAATCTATTAGAAATCCGAGTCTGCGATTGCCGGCGTCCACCACGACGCTTTCGGCTTGCGCGAGGGTTAGAGTTGCCGGCTTTCGGCGCACAAGAATAATCAGGATGTACCAGAGCAACCATCCTGGCCCGGCGCAAAACCCGGTCGCCTGCGCCAGGATAGTGACAAGGATTCCGGTAACAATAGCTACGATTAAGGCACGCCAACCGCTGCCCGGCGGATCGTAGCGGGCCGACAGCTCTACCGTTCCTTTGTCGGATATTTTGAACTCGCCAGGATTGACCAGCGGAAGGGTTTTGTTTGATCCGACTCGAAAACCGCCCCACAGATTTCCCAGCTGAACTCGCCAACTGTTGGCCATGATTTATTTCTCCTGGTTGGGTCGCAATTCTAAGCGGTTGCTCATTCTAATCTCCGATAGCTCAGCCCTCTTCATCCTTCACAGTGCTAAAGCTTTCGACCGTTCTGGTGCTCAGCAGATTGCCGCTACTGGAAAATCTGTGTTCGCGTTGTTGATAGTTTCGGCCCCTGCTTCTTCCTGACGGCAGACGTATCCACAGCCTCACTACAATTTCACCGTTCGGTTGGGAGACCGCCTCGGGCGCCTGGAAAGAATGGCTCGCAAAGTCTTCGTTCTTGGCTGATAAGACAGTTAGGAAAGCGAGCAGGCCTTTCTCAACCCAGACCTGGGCAAACTTCTCGCGCTGTTTGGAACTCGCAGCCATCCATCCAAGCGCGTCGAGGGCGCTCTTCGACAACGACGCGTCCTCATTGCCAAAGTAGCGGGACTTTACAAACGCGCCCTCAAAACGGCACCCCCGGTCATAGGCGAAACCGCCAACGGCGACCACGCCCGGCAAATCGGATTCAATGCGGACACAGTTCTTGCTGCGGTCATCGAGTTTTTTGCCGGCCATCGCTTCGCGGGCAGCATTAACACCGGCTTTGGTTGAAAGGTCGTACGTTGAGAAGTCCTGCGTCTGGGCCTTGGCGTAACTGGCTGACAGGAGAATCGAGAAAGAATAAAGCACAATCGCTTGAGAGACGGGGCGTTTCATTTCACTCTCCGGAAGGCTCAGCGGTATCGAAGCGCGGAAAATCTAGCAGCGTTAAGGTGACGACGCAAGAGAATCTTTGCGAATCGTAAGCACGGAACGCGTTGGCCCTCGCAACTGGCGACCTGTTTCTCAAAAAAACAGTTGCACTCAGAGCGGAAAGCAAAACATGGGTAGTTTACGGTCGGAATGGGCGTATACTTCCGCTATGGCCCGTGGATGGGAAAGCAAGTCGGTCGAGGACCAGATCGGGGACGCTGAAGCTGAGAGAGACGCGCAGGCCCTGCGACAAACATCTCCACAGCAACGCGAACAACAGCAACTGCGAGACTCTCTGCTGCTTTCACGAGCACAAATTCTTGGCCGGCTAAAGTTGGCGCGTAATGAGCGCTACCGCGCGCAGCTCGAGGCCGCCCTCAAGCACGTAGAGGCGCAGCTAAAAGAATCCGGAACCAGCGCGAATAAGCGTTGAAGTGTCAGTTGAAAGAGGGCGGCCTGCGGACTGGTTTGAGGTTCGCAATTGAAGTCCTGCGTCGCCAGCCTCGGCGATCAGTGCTCGGGTGATTAAGATAGATGTTGCCCGCTGGCAAACTCTGCTTCCAGAAACTTCTCTAATGCTCTTAAGGTTGGCGAGGTTTCACGCTTTCCTTCGAGACCCATCTCCCCATAGGTCAGCTTACTTCCCTCTGGAATGAAGATAGGGTCCCAGTTACAGTTATAGTTGCCGCGTGCGCGCTCTGCGACTCGCCCGCGGGTCTCTCCACAATAGACCCGGACTCGCCGCCCGTCACAATAACCGATAAAAGATCGGGCCGTTGCGTCCCTCTTAACGCCTTTGCCAACGAAACCGCACATTTGATCTCCGACGGCCTCCCAGATGATTTGACCTACCGCTCCCGGCAAATTTGGAAGAGCATCTATGAAAAGGCCGCTATGCTCAACCACACATCGATTGGCCAGATATTCGTAAGCTTCGAGCGCCTTGTTCCTCACGATGTAATCAATGTCCGCATTTAGGATCTCCTTGGTTTTCCTATCCACGACGGAGATTTCAATCTTAATCGGGGACTTGGCATTGAAAGTGTTGAGAAAGTCCCCTACTTCACGCGCCTTAAACTTACTGGTTGTGACAAAATAGATTTTCATAAAAGGCCCTCAAGAAACTTCTCCATGCTCTGTTGCTTGTCCGTCGGATCTAACTCCACAACTGAAACATCCCATCGATCAAGCAGCGCCCTCTGAACCTCTCCGGCGCCAAACGTCGTCAAAAAAGCGCTGGGCGTGCGGTTCGTATCTCGCTTAACTTGATCCCGCAGCTTGTGCAACTTGTAAAGCATGTAACGGATGTTAATATCGCTCAAACTATAACCAATGAACAAAAGGCATTTGCCAAGCATATCCGCTCGTAACTTGATGTCAATTGCGGATTCAAACTCCAGACGATCGAAATAACTGGATTCAGTGAGCACCAGACTTGCATCGTTGGTAAATGTCCCATGAAATTTCACAACCTGAGTCGCCTGGGACGGAGCAGTTCCGATGTCGTCAATACTGGCAATGGTATGACATGGAATCTTTCTTAATTCGAACGCGCGCTCGATAATGCGATCATAGTTAGTCGTATAAATAAGCGGGAATCTCATGTCGACCAGCAGGTTGTGTGACCGGGATGAAGCAATCTTTTCGTCTTTCGGGTAAAAAAGCCGGTCCATTTCGCTCCGCAAGTCCCCGATGCTGCCTTTGGTAATGACATAGTATTCAGCAAGCTGAAGGTTGTTCCCGCTCAATTTGAAGACCTCGGGATCGTAACCCAACTGTTCGGCGATGATATCAATAAGTTCCGGCCATGATGGGAGCTCGAGAGGTACCGAGAGACCGGCGCCGATGAATGGTATCAACTTACCATCCTTGCGGATTGATCGAAGAGCAGTCTGTTGGTCAGTGCTGGCCATGGCGCTCCTTCCTGGCTGTCCCGGATTTGAGATAGCGGACCTTGTTGATATTGCTTCCGAAGACGCTGTCCATAACCACTCTCTGGGCCCTGGTTTTTTAGGGACTTGGCGGCTTTGCAGCTGCCGGCTTATTGAATCTCGAATCGTCTACCTGCACATTGAGCTTGATCTCCTCGAACTTGCGAGTGATGATCGGATTCGCGGCGTCAACGGAAGACACCCGTATCACGAACGGTAACTTCACGCTCTCGACCTCGCGATAATCTTCAAAGTCTGTCTGCTCGGGAATGATGCCAATCATCGTTTCGTTGTAGCTGATCCGGCGGAGCAGCAAGCCAGTCTCCGCGTCAAAAAAGAGTCGTTCGCGCCTTTTGTCCGGCGTGGTCCCGGTCAGCACATAGACATCGCGTTCGCCGATCTTGTCCTTACGGCCAAGACGCACGCTCGTGTACTGCTCTTTGAGTTTGAGGTTGCGGAACAATTGCAGTGACAGCTTCAGATCTGACAACTGCTGGCCGGTGATATCACGCAGCCCCTGCTGGTTTTTCTCCCAGCCCGCCGCGCCGCTAACTGCGCGCTCGATGGCGCCGCGGCCAGTGACGAACAATTCATAGCCATTGTCGGCCGTCTGATCGATTTCATAAGTCCCCGTCAACCCGTTCGCAGTTGCGACCGAACCCTTCATTACACGACTCTTGATCTTTTCAATTGCCGCCTGGCCCCCGATCGCGGCGACGTACTTGTTGAGAATGTCATCAGCCGAAGTTCCCGCGGGTGTCGGAGTCGGTGAGGCGGTAGCGTTTTGTGCGCCAGCACCGCGCGGTGCGACTGGACTGGCGGCCGCCGGTGGTCGAGGCGACGGAATAGGAAGTGGCAATGTCGGCAGGCCTACCGGATTCCTCGTGCCACGATGACAAGAATAACAAGAGACTTCCATGCCTCCTTTAAAGAAAGTCTTGTTGATATTCAAGACCATCGTGATCATTTCGCGGGCAGTGCCCTTTTCAGGTTTCTCATCAGACTCGTACGCCCAGACGCCATTCTTGTTGACGTGACAGAAATTACAGCGCGCCCCCAGTGAAGCCGCGAAGAAATTCATCACCGGAATCAGTTGTGATTGAGGCAGGCCGTTGAGCACCTTAATGTTCTTTTGGACTTGCTCAACCGTTTTTTCCGCTGGCGCCGGCGTCTGGGCCGGTGCGGGCAAGCCGAGACTCGCCATCGAAGCAGGTTCGCGATTGGCTCGCGGCGATCTTTGCGCGCGGGTCCTGGTAATGATCACGCCGGCGCAAACGCATGCAAGCACCACGATCAGCAGTCTGAGAATATTCAGTTTCATTTTCTTCTCCGGGCGTTGGAATGCGGCGCAGCTTCTTCATGCGGCCTACTCAAGTTACAAAAGCGGCGAAAGGTCGCCGCACTCCAAAAAAGTCACACTGTCAAAGTCACGCTGTTATAGACCGAAATGAACGGTCGACGCAATGGCGGCGACTTCGCAAAAGCAAAACACCCGGCAGCGGACGCCGGGTGTTCAAAGGATTGCGACACAGGTTGAGCTAACTAATTTTTCCTGCGTGCGTGGTTTTCCTTGGCCTTCATCGAACTATCCATCGACTGGTAAATCTGCAAATAGATCTGCGTCTCGCGCGGAATCAGAGTGCGCCATCCGGATCCGGCGCGACGAATGTAACCGGGCAGCTTCGCGGCGTTTGAATTGTAACCCGCGGCCAACAGTTCAGTCGGTGTCGCCTGCCTGGCGGTCAGCGCAGATTGAATGTCCTCGTTTGCCGCCAAATCGTTCCAGGTATCCTGCATATAGAGCAGCATTGCTTCGAGCGCGTTCCCATGATTGCGCATGCCAAGCACGAAATCGGGATTCAGCCCCACGCCCGGGTGACGCTGGCGCATCAGGGCGTAGGTCCACGGAATCATCTGCACCATGCCGCCGGCACCGGCTGAACTGACTGAGTAACGATATGTCTCAAGCTGGTTCAGGGCATAGAGTGAATAGATCTCTTCGTACAGCGCACTCCGGTTTTCGTTACGGAAGCGATCGTGATCGACGTGCTCGACAATACAGAGACGCTTGGCCACTTCGACAATGTTCTGCGGAATGGTTATTCCTCTGTCGCGTAAACGCTTGGCCGCCAGATCCATCATCGAGTTGACATAAGTCTGTCCCGCTTTAGTAACGTCGGCTGAAAGCAACGCCGGATGAGCCGACGTGTAGTAAGCCATTTCGCGAAAAACGCCGCGCCGTTCGATGGGAAATTCCACGACCAGCGGCAGCAGCGACCGATTTCTCTCGTCAAACACCGTGACCGCTGTGTTAACGCCGTTAGCGCGAAGAACGCGGACCTGGACGGGCAATCCCAGCGAACTCGTCGATGAAATCGTGGCGCCTTTGGTAAGAAACGTCGGCTTGGCAATCCGAACCAGATGAATCTGTGAAGTCTCAGGCAACAACGCTGCCAGGGTTACATATTCGATCGAGGGCACCGTCATCGCGGTCGGTAACGGGCGAACTTTCATCAAGCGCGTGGCTTCGTTAATGCGAGTGCGAATCCGATTCGGTGACAGCCGGCGCAGAGAGGCGCTGGATTCATCTCGCGATGAGATCTTCGCATCCTCAGGTTGCTGACGATTGACGCTCGGCGACGGTTTTTCAATTGGTCTTGTTCCAGTGTCTTGAGAACGCGATGGCGACGGGGATTGAGTTGGCGGGTCCTGGTACTTTGATTTAGCCGAACTCGTCGTCTTTGCGGCGGCCACTGAACGAGGACGGGTAATGGAGTCAATCGATCTCGATGATTGCGCTTGAGCGCCGGCCGCGAAAACGAACAGTATGAGCGCAACGAGACTAAACCTGGAGGGCATATTCATGATTATTCTCTTGGGGAAAGTCTTCGCGATGTGCGAAGCGTGATCTGAGATTCGCGTATACATCTATTGGTTGTCAACCACTTTTTTTCTGGAAGATCTCACACTCACTTCCAACTTTTTTCTGGAAGATCGGCTGCTCACTTCCACTTTTTGAACAGTCGGACAACCCGACAAACCGAACCTTACTCATTCCCCTTTAGCAATGCGTGTTCCAGAAGTTTTACTCGCTCAGTCAGCTCCTTCAATTCTTCGCGCACACGCGGCAAGCGGCTAACATGTGCATTCAAACGTTTGTATTCTTCCAGCGGCTGAATGGGAATTCCCCACCACACGCCGGGACGGACAATTTTCCCCGGCAGAATGCCCGCCTTCGATCCAATTACGGCTCCGCTCTGTACCCGTATGTGATCGCCAAAGCCAACCTGTCCCCCGATTATACAGTCGTCTTCGATAATAACGCTGCCGCTGATGCCTGTCTGTCCGGCAATGACTACTCGCTGACCGATATCACAGTTGTGCCCCACGTGGACCATGTTATCCAACTTCGTGCCACGGCCGATTCGCGTTTGTCCCAGCGCCGCGCGATCGACGCAGGTGTGTGCGCCGAGTTCGACATCGTCTTCAATCAGCACCGTGCCGCGCTGCGGAAACTTGTGATAGCTGCCGGACGCCTCGCCCTCGCGCACGTAACCAAAACCGTCCGCGCCAATCACGACGCCCGCATGCAGTATTACCCGATCACGAATCGTGACCTCGTCGTAGAGCGTGACGCCGGGATGGATGACGCAGTCGCGCCCGACCTGCACGTCGTCGCCGATTACCGCGCCCGCTTCGATGCGCGTGCCCGCGCCGATGTGGGTGCGTTC
>Ga0207646_10000797_pt1 | contig 41016 bp, 31 predicted proteins | sample KBSK5502metaG_FD_184343 | JGI IMG/M metagenome (GOLD analysis project Ga0207646, IMG submission 184343) | Corn, switchgrass and miscanthus rhizosphere microbial communities from Kellogg Biological Station, Michigan, USA - KBS K5-50-2 metaG... | ecosystem: Host-associated > Plants > Roots >... | reverse complement strand
CGGTCAACGACAAGAAGCGCGTCACGGGCTGGAAGCCGGATGGCGATCCGGTCTACAAGAATCCATGGAGCACGGACGCGTTCACGACCCTGATGATCATGGACGGCACGCTCCATAAGATCTGATCCACGCGTGACGAAAGACGGCGACGGCGACCTCGCGGGATTCCCCGAGGTCGCCGTCGTGCTAGGTGGGGGCTTCTCGGCGAACGGCGAGCCATCGGCCTCCACGACTGCGCGCGCCCGCGCGGCGTCGCATCTCGCCCAGAAGCGGCCGAGCCTCGCGATCATCACGTCGGGTAGCCACGGCGAGGGCGCCGCGCCCACGAAAAGTGAAGCCGCGGTGATGGCGGATCTCATTGCAGCGGCAGGCGTCCCGCGCGAGCGGCTCTTTCTCGAGGAGCGCTCCCGCGACACGATCGGCAACGCCGTGGAGGTCGCGGCGCGCTACCTCGCGAAGATCGAGCCGCGGCCGATCTACCTCGTGACCTCGCCCTTTCACCTCGAACGCGCCCTCGTGGTCTTCCGCAACGTGCTCGGCTTCGCGTGGCAGGTCCAGGCCGTGGCCGCGGAGGACACGGACGATGACCTGAAGCGCGCGAACTCGGAGACGTCGTTCCTCCAGGAGACGTTCACCTTCTTCGAGGGCATCCGCCCGGGCGACATGGCGACCATCGACAAGAAATACCGCGCAAGGCAGGTCCGCTAATGGGAGGACCACGCTTCTAGGAGGAAGCCATGTCCTCTGCCATCGTCCTCGCGACCACCGCTGAAAATGCCGAGGCGCTCCTGTCAGGCGAGCGCGACCGCGATCACCGCCGCTTTCCGCCGAAAAAGCTGCCAACGCGCGCGTATCTCGCGGTGGTCGGCACCGGATCAGTCGTCGGCGAGTGCGAGCTCGGCGCAGCGGAGCGCCACACCGCCAAAGGGTGGGCGCTCCCCGTCAGCAAGCCGCGTCGGTATCGCAAGCCGCGCCCGATCGCCGACTTTGGCCTCGCGAAGATCCCGCGCTCTTTCAGGTACGTCGAGGTCTAGGCGGACCGGCGACGGTGCTCACGTTGGATGAAGCGCGGCGCGAACCGGAGGTACTGGCGCTGTTTTTCCGGCGAAAGCGAAAAGAAATCTGCGGTTATCTCCCCAGCGCAAGAGCGGCTGCCGCAACCACACTTCCAGCGTTCTCCGCCGAAAGCGTTGAGCCGGTAGTCGATCGTGATCTCATCCCCCGCGCCGATGCGAGTCCAGGCAAAGACCTTGACGCCGCTGCGCATCGCGTTCGGCTCGCACGAGTGATTCAGATAGCACCCGGGCGGTAGAAGGATCGCGCTCCTCGTGTAGTCGAGCTCGCACAGATGGCGTCGGTCCTCACGCGAAAGCGAGGGAATCCGGGCGTTGGCGACGATGCGCCGATGCCGACGACGGAATATGAACTCGCCCTTCCGGAACGGGCGCAAGGCGAACACGCCTAGTCCCTTGCGTCCCGCGTCTCGAACCTCGATGTCAGCGATCACGAGCTATCCCGGCGAGATCAGTTCGCAGGCTTCCAGGTAAAGGTGACGTGGGTGATGAGCGCGCCGTCAGTTTCGAAGGTCCACGTCGTGTAATTGGCGAAGTGGCCGGGCGACCGGGTCAGGCCGCGAAGAATGACCGTCGTACCCATGACCGCCTCCTCGCGCACCACGCGCACAAACGGTGGGGCCATTCGGATGAGCTGTTTTGCGCCTTCCCGGCCCTCGAGCTGACGGTCGCCGCCGGGCAGCTGGATGGCGACGTCCTCCGCGCAGACCGCAGCCGCCTTCTCAGCGTCGTTCGCCTCGAGCGCCGCCATGAAGGTCTTCGCGGCCACGAGTGGATCCGGCACTCAGCGATTATTGAGGACGTGCGGCATGCCCCGTCGCTTCTGCCGTACGTCGCGGCCGCCGCCTTGATCGCGGTGGGCTCGATCGCGCTCGTCTACGTGACGGTCGACGCGGACGATCAAGCGCCTGCATCGAGCGGCGGAAAGGGCGGCGCACCCCAACCCCTCTCGTCGAGTGGCCGGCTAGCCTACTGGAGGCAGAGCCCTTCGGGCGGGTTCGTCCTCTGGGCGTCCAACCTGGATGGCTCCGAACCGCGAACGCTCACGACCCTCGCGCCGAACACCTCGCGGCCCTTCGGAACGCGTTGGACTGGAGACGGAGGCGCTGTCGCGTACGTTACCGACCTCGGCATTGGCGTGATCCGGCTCGACGGTACGCGCACCGATATCCCGGTCCCTGCGCAGATGCGTAACGCCGGATTCCGGGTGATCGATCAGCGATGGTCGCCCTTGGGCACGCGCGTCGCCGCGACGCTCCAACGTTCGACCGATGGAAAGTCCGAGCTGTGGATCGGATCACTGGATCGTCGCCAGCTGGTCCAAGCGGGCGTATTCGGGAACGCATCCGCCGGTGATTGGCTGAGTGAAGACGAGGTGCTCGTCGAGTCGGACTCGGGAGTGCTCGGTGTCTTGCGGCAGCCCGGAGAAGCGATCCGGAAGCTCGTTGACAGCGCTGCCGCTTCGCCCTTCTTCGACGGCACGCGCGTGTTCTTTCTCGCTGGGTCTCCCGTAGCCACCGGCGCCGGGATCTTCGTGACCAACCCGAGTGTCTGGAGCGTCCTTCCGGACGGCAAGGATTTGCAGGCCGAAGGGCGACTCGAGGTCTTTGGAGCCTTTCGCCTCGAGGGCATCTGGCCTGACGGGCGCTACCTCATGCACAGCGGAGCCGATCAAACCCAGTACCTGATCGGCCCGCGCTCGACGAGTCTCGCCCCGTCGAGCCTCCTCCGGCGCGCCGTCGTCAGCGCGGATCGCCGAGTCGCGATCGGCTTCGGTGGGTCACGCGTCGTTCGGATCGACCTCACGCGCGGCCTGAGCCCAGTCGAGAGCGCGTTCGGTGTCTTGCTCGACGGCGTCATCAGCGCGGACGCCTGGATCCCCCGGAGCGCTCTCCGCTAGAAGACCGGCGCTGATTGGCGGAACTGGCTCATCGCATCGACGTGTGCATCGAGATCGCGCAGCTTCGATCCGGCAGTCCGCAGCTCGAGATGGGTCATCCCCATGTCGCGGAAGACCTCCGCTCTGCGCGCCCACTCGTCGGGCGAGCCGGTCGCCGCGACGCGTCCTTCGACCCCGACCTTGGTTGGATCGCGGCCCGCATCGCGAACGTACCCGCGGAAGCGCTCGAGGGCGGCACGGCCTTCGTCGTTCGGCGCGAGATGCGAGAACCAGCCGTCGGCGAGCCGCGCGACACGCTTCACGGCTACCTCTTCGTCGGCGCCCATCCAAATCGGGATCGGGCGCTGGACCGGCAGCGGCTTGATGCCAGCGCGATCGATGCGGTGCCAGCGGCCCGTGTAGTCGACGACGTCCTTCGTCCACAGCAGGCGGAGGACCTCCATCTGCTCCTCGATCCGTTTCGCGCGGTCGCGCCAGCTCATTCCGAGCGCTTCGTACTCGACATGATTCCAGCCGATGGCCGCGCCTAAGCGCACGCGCCCGCGAGATAGGACGTCCAGGGTCGCAGCCTGCTTGGCGACGAGTGCGGTCTGCCGCTGGGGCAGGATCAGGATACCGAACGCGAGCTCGAGCTTCTTCGTGGTCGCGGCGAGGTAGCCGAACAGCACGAACGGCTCGTGAAACGCATCGCGATGCGTATACGCGCCCTTCCACCACGAAGGCCGTCCGGCCGGGTCAGCGCCGAGGACGTGGTCGTAGGCGACGATGTGCTCGTACCCGAGGTCCTCAGCGGCCTGCGCGAACGCCGTGATCCGTGCGGGATCGTCGCCGATCTCCTGATGCGGATACACGACGCCGACGCGCACGGTCGCATCATGGCATCCGTGAAGCTCGAGCACCTTCGGTACAGCGGAGCTGCGGCCCCCAATCCCGCCGTGGTCGAGGCTGCCCTGCGGCGCGAAGCTCGCGACGTGTACGGCTGGTCGAACGCGCCGGGGGACACGTACGGCGAGCACGAGCACAGCTACACGAAGCTCCTCTACTGCACTCGCGGTTCGATCGATTTCGTTCTCAGCGACGGTGGACGAGTCGCGATGAGACCCGGCGACCGCCTCGTGCTACCTCCGAGGACGCGCCACTCGGCGGTCGTGGGGTCCGAGGGCTGCGCGTGCGTCGAGGGAAAGCTTCCGCCCTAGACTCATCGCGCTTCCATGCGACCACTCGCAACACGGATGTCTCGGCTCGGGACGGAGACGGCCTTCGAGGTCCTCGCCAAGGCGCGTGCGCTCGAGGCGAAGGGACGCGAGATCGTCCACTTGGAGATCGGCGAGCCGGACTTCGATACGCCGCCGGCCATCGTCGCGGCCGGGGTTGCTGCGCTCGAACGTGGCGAGACCCACTACACGCAGTCGGCAGGAGTCGTCGAGCTGCGCGAGGCGATCGCGCTGTACCTGAAGGAGCGGCGCGGCGTGCGCGCGGATCCGGAGCAGGTGATCGTCACGCCGGGCGCGAAACCGATCATGTTCTATGCGCTGCTCGCCCTCCTCGACAATGGCGACGAGGCGATATATCCCGATCCCGGCTTTCCCATCTACTCGTCGATGATCGATTTCGCGGGGGCGCGCGGCGTGCCGCTGGCTCTCCGCGAGGAGAACGGGTTCCAGCCTGACCTCGACGAGCTGCGGAAGCTCGTGAATCCGCGAACGAAAGTGCTCGTCCTCAACAGCCCGAACAACCCGACGGGTGGGGTGCTCTCACGCGCGGCACTCCGCGAGATCGCGGCGATCGCGCGCGAGCGCGATCTCTGGGTCCTGGCCGACGAGATCTACGCGGAGCTCGTCTACGACGGCGAGCATCGTTCGATCGCCATCGAAGAGGGCATGGCCGAGCGCACGATCCTGCTCGATGGATTCAGCAAGACCTTCGCGATGACCGGGTGGCGTCTGGGCTACGGGGTCTTCCCGCGAGCCCTCGTGGAACCGGTCACGAAGCTCGTCACAAACTCGGTGTCGTGCACTGCCACGTTCGTGCAACGGGCCGGCACGGTCGCGCTCTCCGCGCGCCCGCCCGAAGTCGATCGGATGATCGCTGAGTTCCGGCGCCGCAGGGACGCGGTCGTCAAGGGGCTGAACGCGGTGCCCGGAGTCACCTGCCGCGTACCGCAGGGCGCGTTCTACGTCTTCCCGAACGTGCGCGGTCTCGGGCTGCCCTCCAGCGCCGAGGTAGCCGATCGTCTTCTCAACGAGGCCGGCGTGGCGACCTTGGCCGGGACGTGTTTCGGCGCGGCGGGCGAGGGATATCTGCGGCTCTCCTACGCGAACTCGCTGCCGAACCTCGACAAGGCCGTGTCCCGGATCAAAGAGTGGTCGTCGCGCTTGGCGCCGCTACCCACGGCCTAGCTGCAGCTCGGAGCTCAAGCTCTGCCTCCCTCTCGCCCGGGGAGGACGCTGTGACCGGACTGCCCATCGCTCGTTACGAGGCTGAGTGAGCCTGACGATCATCTCGTTACGTGATCGCGGGCAAATGGACCGACCCCTGCTTTCTCCAGCGAAAGCCCCATACGCGGGCTCGATCAAGTGGGAAAGAAAGCAGGAGGCGACATGCGCAAAGCTTCGGTCCTATCGGCGTTCTTGTGTGGTCTTTCGCTTCTGTTCCTTGCCGCGACGCCCGCGTCAGCGGATCCGAACGCTCCCGGGAACAACGGCACGATCAAGATCCACGAATCCCCTGGCGAGCGTGAACCGGCGATGGCGAACGATCCACACGTTTGCCTCTTCCACATTCACGGATTCAAGTTCGACAACAATTCGACCGGCGAGGCCTGGATCGAATCTTGGCCCCCGACCGGCGACCGCACTCAGGTCTGGCACGGGAGCTGGTCCGCGGGCAACACCGGCGAGTGGCGGACGAGCGACATCCAGCTCGCCGACGGTCATTACAAGGCATTCGCGAAGCAGATGAACGAGGCGACGCCAGGTGGCGACAAGCAAAAGGTCTTCTGGGTCGAATGCGGCCAGACCAGCACTGGCGGATCGACCGGGAACTCCGGTGGCAACGGAAACTCCGGTGGCAACGGGAACGGCAACGGCAACTCGGGTGGCAGCAGCAACTCCGGCGGGAGCGTCACCAGTGGCGGAACTGCATCGGGTGTTGCAGGCGGATCGGGTTCGGCTGGAGTCGTGGCCGGCGTCCAGTCCGCGCCACAAGCACCTCAAGCGGTCGCTGGCGTCCAGAACCTTCCCTCGACGAGCACCGACACAGGGCAAACACCCCTCATCGTCCTCGGCGTGGCGCTCCTCGCGACGGGCGTCGTCCTTCTGCGGCGTCCTGTGGTGGCCCCAACGCAATAGCAGAGTCGAACCGCACCGGGAGGATGGGAGTCCAAAAGGACTCCCATCTCCTTTTTCGACGGACTTACGCTGGAGGCTCGTTCTGTGAGGGGAGCGCCGGAACTGGTCTCAGAAGCACCGAACTCGACGCCGCATCAGGAGCGCCGTCTCGTGACGGTGCTCTTTGCCGACTTCGTGGGATTCACTTCGCTCGCCGAGGATCTTGATCCGGAAGAGCTGCAGATGCTCGTCTCGGGCATTTTCGAGGACCTTGCCGAGGAAGCGCTTCGTTATGACGGCACCATCGAGAAGTTCATCGGGGACGCGATCTTCGTCATCTTCGGCGCGCCGATCGCCCACGAGGACGATCCGCAACGCGCGCTTCGATGCGCCATCGGAATGCAAAAGCTCTTCGCCGAGCACTCGGCCCGCGTGAAGGCCCAGCTCGGGATCGAGCTCGGGCTGCGGGTCGGCATCCACTCCGGGATGGTCGTCGCGGGGGCCGTCCGCGCCCCGGCCGAGTACGGCGTCATGGGAGACACGGTGAACATCGCGTCGCGGCTGCAGCAAGCGGCCGCCCCGGGCGAGATCTACGTGACGCAGGCGACCTTCCGTCTCACGAACCGCGAGTTCAGCTTCCGCGAGGTCGGTCCGATCGATATGAAGGGCAAGGATCGACCGATCCTCGCGTACGCCCTCACTGGGGAACGCACGACTCCGAGAACGTCGATCGACATCCAGGCCCCGCTTGTCGGCCGTTGGATGGAGCTCTCCCGCCTCGACCTTGCGTTCCAGTCCGCGCGCGTCGGCCGGACCGAGGTGGTGCTCATCGCTGGGGAGCCCGGCATCGGCAAGAGTCGGCTCCTCACCGAGTTCATCGGTCTTGCGACATCCGCCGAGGACGGCGTGCGCAGCGACGCGCCGCGGGTTCTTCGTTGGACATTCTCGCGCGTGAACCAGCGCAGCTATGCCGGATTCATCGAGCCGCTGCTCGTGGAAATGCGCATCGATCCGAACGATCCCGAGGCCGCCGCGAAGCTCCCAGAGAAGCTGCGCGACCTCAATTTCGCCACGCCCGAGCTGGTCGCTCCGACGCTCGCGCAGTTCTTCCACCTCCCGGGATCGACCGAACCGCCTAGCGACTCGGACGAATGGAAGCGCTCGATGTTCATCGTCGTCTACGACGTCATCGCGTCCCTCGCGCGCGAGCGCCCGCTCCTCTATGTCCTCGAGGACCTGCACTTTGCCGATTCGGCGTCGCTCGAGCTCCTCTGGTTCGTCGCGTCACGTGCCTCGCGCGTGCCGATCCTCCTGCTTCTCGCGCAGCGCGCCGGCCCAGGATCGCCCGAGCCGCGTCCCGTGCGCACGAACTTCAGCCAGCTCGTTCTCGAGCCGCTCTCCGACGAGGAGGCGGCGCGCATCATCGACGCGACGTTCGACTGGATGCCGGACGAGCTACGCGACAAGATCGTGGCGCGGGCCGGTGGCAATCCGTTCTTCATCGAAGAGTCCATCCGCTCGCTCGTGGACTCCGGCGCGGTCGCGAAGGACGATAAGGGCGAATGGCAGCTTCGCGAGCGGCCGGCGGCGCTCGAGGTGCCGGCGACCCTTCACGGAGTCGTGGCCGCCCGGATCGACCGGCTGCCGCCGTCGGCCAGGGAAACGATCCAGCTCGCGTCGGTGATCGGACAACGCTTCGGCGATCGCGTCCTTCGCGAGGCCGGCGGTCCACGGATCGCCGATTCGGTCGACGAGCTCATTGCCGCGGACCTCGTGCTGGAGGCCGCGCCGGGCGAGCGGCGCGAGGGCCGGTACCGCTTCAAGCACGCCGTGGTGCAAGAGGTCGCGTACAACACGCTGCTCGTGCGGCGCCGCATCGAGCTGCACCGTCGCGTCGCCGTCGCGTACGAGACCGTGCTCGGCGAGGGCGTGAAGGACTTCCTCCCCGCGCTCGCCCACCACTACTTGCTTGGCGAGGTCCCCGAGAGGGCGGCCGAGTATTCCTGGAAGGCGGCGGAGCGCGCGACGGCGATCCACGCGCATGTCGAGGCGGTCCGCCTGGCCGAGCAGGCCCTCGAGCTCTACGAGAAGCTCGAACGGATCGATGACGCGGTAAAGGCCCTCTATCTCATCGCGCGCGTTCGTCGTTATAAGGGAGAGAACGACGCGGCGCTCTCCGCGTACGAGCGTGCGCTGACGATGCTCGAAGCCCGCGATCCAAACAGCGACGAGGTCGCCACAGTCATCGCGTACATGGCTGAGCTCTGCACGAGGTGGGATGCGAAGTACCCCGACCTCGAAGGTCTGATCGCGCGCGGCCTCGCCATCGTCGACGGCAAGCGGAACCGCGACAGGGTCCTGCTCCTCGCCGCGAAATCGTTCATGTCGAGGCGAGGACCGAAGTCGACGGACGAGGACTGGGAAGCGTCGCTCGCGACGGCGAAGGAGGCGCTCGCGATCGCCGAAGAGCTTGGCTTGCTGCGCGAGGTCTCGCTCTGTCTCGATGCGGTTGGCTACGCCTACCGCGAGCTCGGCAATTTCCGCGATGCGTACGTTCAGAACAAGCGTCGTCTCCCGATCGCGCAATCCCTGCAAGACAGTGACGAGCTCATCGACGCCCACACGATGATCGCTCTCTCGGCCTTGGTGCTCGGCAACTTCGCCGAGGCGATCGAGCACGCGTCGACGGCGCGCTCGCTCGCGCTCGAGACCGAAAAACCGCGGCTCGGGTGGCACGCGCTCCACACCGAAGCCCTGGCGCACCTTCTGTCCGGCGATTTCGTCGGCGCCATCGCGGCCGCGGCACGGCGCGACGGCATCCCTTCGAGCACGAGGTGGCAGATGACGCTCGTCATCGCGAGCGCCGCGGCGGCGGCGCTCAGCTCGCCGGAAGAAAAGACCTACCGCGAGCAGCTCGTCGAATCCGAGGCCACGCCGGTCGAGATCGCCGCGTGCGATTTCCTGACCGCCGTGTACGGCCTACGCGAGAGCGAGTCCAGCTATCACGCGATCCGCAGCGCCGGCTATCCCAAGGGCTTCCTCGACCTCGCGCTGATCGGTCCACTCGCCGTGCTCGCGGCGGCTCGGTGGCGAATCGACGATCAACCGTTCTTCGACCGGATCGCGGCCGTCGCGGAGCGGACCGGCCACGCGCGAGGCCGCGCGCTGCTCACCCAAGCCGAGGGTGTCAGGGCCATGCAGCACGGCGAGCTCGCGAGGGCCGAGAAGCTCATCTTCGATGCGGTGCAAGCGTTCGCGACGCTGCGTCTCGACTACGAACGGGCCGTCGCGCTCGCCGACCACGCCCGCGTCCTCGCGGCCCTTGGGCGCGCGGACCACACCAAACAGCTCGACGAAGCGCGGGCGATCGCCGAGCGCCTCGGAGCCACGGCATTGCGAGTCGCTGTGGAGCAGGTCGCGGTCCCAAGCTAGTCCGCAAAGCGCGGCGCACGCCGTTGCGGCGCGGACACGGATCTCTGGGTTTGAGCAGCGTCGGGTCTTCTGAGCGAGCGGCCCCTGGCCGGCGGTCCATCGCGATCCCACGAGGGGCCGAGCGAAGAAGACCCCGGCGCTGCTCAGGCCCGGAGCGGAGAACGGGATCAGCGCCGCTTCTAGCTCCGCAGCACTCCGCGCAGCGCGCTCCTTGCGGCGCGGTATCCGCACATGCCGTGGACGCCTCCGCCTGGCGGTGTGGACGACGAGCACAGATAGATGTCCCGCGCTGACGTCGAATAGGGATCCAGGCGGAAGAATGGGCGGGTCATGAACTGGAACAAGGTGTTCGCGCCGCCGCCGATATCGCCGCCGATGTTATTCGCGTTGTGGCTTTGAACCTCGGTCGGACCCATGACCGAGCGGGCGAGGATGCGGTCGCGAAATCCTGGGGCGAAACGCTCGAACTGCGCTTCCATGCGCTCGGTCATATCGAATGTCGACCCGTTCGGGACGTGGCAGTAGGCCCACACGGTGTGCTTTCCAGCGGGCGCGCGAGACGGATCGAAGAGGCTCTGCTGTCCGACCAAGATGAACGGGCGCTCCGCCGGCGTGCCGCGTGCGACCTGCGCCTCGCTCTCGGCGATCTCGTCGAGCGTCCCGCCGAGGTGGACCGTCCCCGCGCGAAGGCAATCCTTCGCGCGCCACGGGATGGGTCCATCGATCGCGTAATCGAGCTTGAAGACGCCGGGCCCGTAGCGAAACGAGCGAAGCTTCGCGCGATATCGGTCGGTGAGACGCGGGCCGGCCATTTCATCGAGCTGTCGGGGTGTCACGTCGCAGAGATATGCGCGTGCGCTGCCGAGCTCGTCGAGGCTACGCACGCGCTGGCCGGTCTCGATCGTCCCCCCGAGAGAACGCAGACGTGTGGCGAGCACGTCGGCGATCCGTTGCGATCCGCCGCGAGGGAACGGCCAGTTCGCCACGTGCGTCGCGACCGCGAACATCAAGCCGAACGACGCGGTGAGCGGCGAGTCCAGCGGCAGGACTGAATGCGCGGAGAGTCCCGCGAAGAGCGCGCGCGCACGCACGCCGCTGAACGCGATGTGCGCCAGGGTGCGCGCAGGCAGCACGCCCGGCAGACCGAGACGCGCCATCACGAGCGGGTGCCGCGGAATGCGAATGAGCGGTCCGAGCACGTCCGCGGCGAGGTGGTCCCACTCGGGAACGAGGCCCGCGACGAGTCTTCGATACGCGCGCGCGTCTGAGCCGAGGTTCGCCGCGGTCGCGTCGATCGAGCGCTCAAGGAGGACCGCGGTCCCGTCGTCGAGCGGATGCGCCAGCGCGGCCGGCGGTTCGATCCACTCGAGCCCCTCGCGGGATAGATCAAGCTCGCGAAAGAACGGCGACGCGGCACCGAGCGGATGGAACGCGGAGCACACATCGTGGACGAATCCCGGAAGGGTCAGCTCGGCCGAGCGGCAGCCGCCGCCGATGGTCTCGTTCGCTTCGTAAACGGTGACGGGATGGCCGTTGCGCGCGAGCTCGATCGCGGCTGAGAGCCCGTTGGGGCCCGCGCCGATGACGGCAGCGTCGACGGTCACGGGCGCAGCGTAGCGACGTTGATCAGCAGCGGCGGAAGCTCATTTCACCTGTCCCGCAGCCAGAGACTCGCATGCGCCGGGGCCATGGTCGTCCTGACCGCGGCGAGAAGATCTCCGCGCAACGCGTCGAGATCGACCTCGTCACGCAGTCGGTCGGCGAACAGATCGAAGGTGCGCGCCGCGTCGTAACGCGAGCGATCGAAGCGCCGGTCGACGGCGTCCTGCGCGCCGCGGCGAATCGGCTGAAAGAGTGCGAAAGAAACCAGAGTGGAGGCGGCGATGGCCAGCTCCGATCCCGCAGTGAGTGGCCGGAGCAGCGCCTGGAGCGCGACGATCCCGATGAAGAAAGTTGCCGCGATCGCAGCGCTTGTTGCCCCGTACACCAGAGTGCGGTTGATCAGAAGATCGATGTCGTAGAGGCGGTAGCGCAGGATGGCGATCCCCGCGGCGACAGGGACCGACAGGGTCACCAGCTGTTGGGCGATCTCTACCGGCTTCCGCCCGAACGAGAGCGGCACCACGAGGAAAAGGCCGGCGACAAAGATGACTGCCGCATACGCCACCCACTTCAGCTGCTGGCGCTCGACACCTCGAGAGCCGCGCAAGCGATGGACGAACGCGGCAGCGCAGAGTACCGCGGCCGGCCCGATGACGATCGACGAGACGAGCAGGCGGCCGCCCTGATCCGTTGAGATTGCGAAGCCCAATGAGACCGGATTGGGCACCACAAAACCGTAGCCGACTGACGTGAATAAGAGGGAGCTTGTGGCGATCCAAACGGTTAGGGCAGACAGCGTGTACCAGGCGACCGGCCGCCAGCGCGCAGATGGAGGCTGCCCGTTCGGGAAAACCAGGAGGAGATATGTCGCCATCGGACCGAGGCCGAGAGACAACCCCAGCTGGGACAGCCATATGCCCCACTCTCCGCCCGGGATCGTTCCACCGCGCTCGACGAGCGCGTAGGACGCGTACTCCTGGGCGGCCTCCATGACCGCTACGCACACCCCGCCGCCGAGGTAGATCCACCCGACGCTATTACGTGGCTGCCGCAGCGCGATCGCCCCTCCGAGGCCGGTCAGGACAACGCCGAAGACGGCTCCGATGCCACGGAGGCCGTAGATGTCGGGCGACGCCGTCGACCTGGGCAGCGCGATGAGCGCTAGGTCGGCCAGGATCAAGAGGAACGTGGCTGTGCCGAGGATCACGACCGCGACGCGGCGGATCATCGGTTGACTAGGGAGGAGCGCGCTCACGCCGAGATGCCGGGCATGCGTGACCACGCGCTAATCCGGAGGCGCACAGGCAGAGATTAGGTACCGTCCGTCCGTCAATCGTTACGGAGCTGACGCGCGGCGCAGGTGCAGGTCGAACCAGTCGAGCGCGCGACGGAGTGCATCGATGCGGTTCTCGGTCGTGCGGAAGCCGTGCCCCTCGCCGGGGTACACGTGGTACTCGTGCGGCTTTCCGCCGTCGCGGAGCGCCTTGACCACCTGCTCGGCCTCGCTTCGTGGGACCCGCGGGTCGTTCTCCCCTTGCAGGACGAGCAGCGGCGCTCGGATCTTCGACGCGTGGGTCAGCGGCGAGCGCTCGCGATAGAGATCCGCGTCGTTAACGGGATCGCCAAGCTCGCCCAGCATGTACTCGCGCAGGTCTCCACGCGTGGTCTCGACCATGGTCTTCCACGAGACGACCCCTACCACGGACACGCCCGCCGCGAAACGATCGGGGCGAAGCGCGAGCGACATGAGCGTCAGGTAGCCGCCGTAGCTGACGCCGTAGACACCGATGCGCGCGGGATCCGCGAGCTTCTGATCGCCGAGCCACGCGGCGCCGCGCGCGATGTCCTCGAGATCCTTGCCGCCCCAGTCGCGGCGGTTCGCCTCACGCCACTTCTTGCCGTAGCCGATCGATCCCCGCGGGTTTGGCTCGAGCACCACGAAGCCAGCGTTCACGAAGATCTGCGTGGCGACGTTCCACTCACGGTAGTGTTGCGAAGTCGGCCCGCCGTGGATGTTGACGATCGCGGGCGGCACTTTCTCGCGACGCAACGCCTCGATGTACGGTAGGAAGAGAAGCGCCGGTACCTCATCGCCGCCCGCACCGGGGTACCGCACGTGCGACGGCTCGACGAGCGTCTCCGGATCGATCGTGGCCGGGAGCGAACGAGTGATGGCCTGTGCTTCGATCGCGCGCTCGCGTGTCACGAACACATCCCAGGGTCGCGACGGGCTTGAGAAAAGGAACGCCGTAGTGTCGTTGTCCGGGCCGATGTCCGGCGACGCGTGCATGCCGGGGATATCTGACACCGCGTGGTCGGCGTGGGAAACGGTGAAGACCCTGCGGAGCGAGACCGCGGCATCCTCGTTGTGGAGGTATGCGAGCGCGCGTCCGTCGGGACGCCAGACCGCGCCGCACTCGTCGTGGATGCTCCCGGTCATGCGCTCGATCCGTCCGATCTCACGCTCCGCGTAGGTCGCGATCGCGACCTCTTGCCGCCCGCGCGTGTCCGTCGTGAACGAGATGCGCGTTCCGTCCGGCGACCAGCGCGGATCGATCGATTCTCCATCTATCCCGCCGCGTGTCTCAAGGCGAGTGGCGTCGCCACCGGTCGCCGCGACGACGTAGAGATCCGCGTTGGTGCGGACGTCATCGCGCCGGGAACAGAAGACAAGCAGGGTGCCGTCCGGGGACCATCGCGGCTGGAGATCGTCGCGGGCGCCGTCCGTCAGCGAGCGCTTCGCGCCCGTCGTCACGTCGACGATGTGGACGGCGAACCCCCTTCCTCCGGAGTTCGCGGTGTAGGCGAGCTTCGTGCCATCCGGAGACCACGCGATGTCCCGATGCGTCACGCCCCCTTCGTTCGTGAGATTGCGCTCATGCTCGCCGTCACGGTCGACGAGCCAGATGTCGAAGCGCTCGTTGCCGCCGCTATCCCGCAGGAACGCGAGCTGCTTCGCGTCCGGAGACCACCGAGGCCAGACCGACCGTTCGTTCGCGCCGGTCAGCTGGAAGATGCGCTCGCCATCCAGCGGCGCGCTGAAGATCTCGAACGTGCCCGAGCGGTTCCAGGAAAACGCGACCTCGCTGCCATCCGGCGAGAGCTCGATGCCGCCCCAGATGTAATCGACGTACGGGACGCCCGCGAGCTCCTCCACCGAGAGCCGGCGATACCGGGCGCCGATCGAGCGCGGCGCGACGACGGGCGGAGGCGGCTGGATGTCGGTCGCTGGATTCGCGATGGTCGTCGGCGGGCGGGCTGACCCCGGCGCGTTCCAGTCCTCGGCAAAGCTCTTCGGGCGTTTGGTCGTCTTGGACGATTGCGGTTCTGCATCTTTCCCTGTTGCACCTGTCGCGGCGGGCACAGGACGACGAGGTCGTTCGACAAGTTCGCGCGCCGCGGTCGCGACGACGAGCGTTTCTGGGCCCATCGCAGCCTCGCGGGGTGCGGTCACTTCACGCGGGACGATCGGATCATGCGGAACGAGGTTGTCCTCGAGACGACCCTTGTATGCGCGATCCCACGGCGCCTGCAGAAGGATGCCGAACTGCTTGCGCGGTTTCGGAAGCTCGTCCTGGAGCATCAGGAGGTTGTCCTTTCCCGCGTTCCACATCGGGGACCGTCGCGCGGACAGCACCACCGAGAAATTCAATGGAAGAAGCGCTCGCGCGGCGTCGCTCGCGAGGTCCAGATCGCCGCAGACGAGGACGCCCCCGGCCTTGCGCAGGAGCAGGACCGTCGCGCCCTCGCCGTTGGCGTGCACGCGGACCGCGCGAGCATCGGGACGGACAAGCTCGTCGTCACCGAGGACGAGGTCGGCCCCGCCGGGAATGGCATCCGCGTCGTCGGCGTGGACGGCGACCTGGAGACCGAGCGCCTCGCGGTATTTGGCGGCATCTGCGGCACGCGCCGCGTTCGTCGCGACGAGCAGCGACGCGGGACCCGCTCCGCGCACGAGCCGAAGGGCGCGTTCGCTGAATGGCGGCGCGTCGATGAGGAGGTTCCCGCGCTGTTCGTCATAAACGATGTACTGACGCTCGTTCTCGAGGGGCTCGTACAGCTCGAAGATCCACGAACGGAGCTGATGAATATCCACCGGGCCGACTTATCCTAGCGTCGGAAGAACGAGCAGGCCGTCCGCGCGAATGAGCGCTTTTTTCATTTCGAGTCGTCGCGCCGCGTGCGCGACGCGATCCTCGCTCCAGTCGAACAGCTTCGTGACCTTGGCTTCGCTCACGCCACCCGCGATGTCGAGGAGATGAGCGAGCAGCGCGATCATCGCGTCGGCAGACGAGGCGCGCTCGGCGGCGCGCACCGTTTCGGGGTAGCGATGGACGAACAGGTCGTACGTGTAGTTGTAATCCTCGCGGCCTTCACCCACGGCGCGCACACGCGCCACATACATGAGCCGCTGCAGCTCTTCGATCGCCTTCGCGTAGTCGGACTTGCCCTCCTGCGAGGTGATGCCGAGCGCCGACCGCATGCGCTTGGTCTGTGTCTCCCCGTTCACCGCGAGGAACTCGATGATCCGCCGCGCGATCTCTGACAGCCGGCCCGCGCGCACGTCCTCGAGATGGTCGTCGGCGTCGCCGGCGCGCCCGAAGGTCGCGTAGAACGTCGGCAGCATCTTCATCGAAACGAACGTCGGCTTCTTCACCAGGAGCTTCCCGTAGTAGAGGCGCTTCTTTTCCGCCAGCTCATCCTTCCATCCCCACATCCATTCCCACTTGCGGCCGTCGCTGCGGGTGTCGAGGTGATCGAAGGCCGCCGGGACCGGGTATGCCAACTCGCCGGTGAAGGCGAAGCAGAAGCCCAGATCGTCGACCATGCGCACGAGCGCATCGGCCGTTTTGACGGCGTGACGCGCCGCGATCCGCTCGCGATGGCGAGTGAGCGCCCGCTCCACGTCGCGAGAGATCGCGGGTGCGCGCCTGGCGCGAGGTCGGCGATACTCCGCGACATCGCGACCCTGCGCGGAGGTGTCACGGTGAATGGTCAACCGAGGCTCATCCATCTGAAGGGCGCGTCCGAGCTCGAGCCGAAATGCGGCGCGATGGACGCGACGAGCACGACGAACTGGGTCCGCGGCGCTTCCTTTGCGGAGGTGTACGTGCCCGCGGAAGTCGTCGGACGAGCCGACGTCATATGCGGCAAGTGCCAGGAAGCGGCGATCAGCGACGACACGGGTTCAGACGACGAGGTCGTGCCTGATGACGAGGAGACGGATGTCATGAGTCTCGAGGCTCTGAGCGATGCCGACCTGCTTGCCGAGATCGCGCGGCGAATGGGCAACGAGGAAGCGCTATCCCAGGAACAGCGCAAGGAGTCCAAAGACCACCGCAACTGACATCGCGCGGCGCGAACGCTGGTGCAGGCGTGCGAACTCGATGCGTGCCGGCGAGCTCTGCGGCTGCTCGTCGAATCCGGCCGTCGCGGCGCGGATCTGGCGCGCGACCGGATTGGCCCACGCGCTCGAGTAGAGCGTCGCCACGGCGAGAACCGCAACTGCGACCCAGCGCACCACCAAGCGCATGTCGGGCGCGCCGGTGACCTCAAAGCCGAGCGCCTTGAGCACGGTCGTGATCGTCAGCACGATGACCGAGAAGACGGCGAGCCCGTCAAAGCGAGCGAGCACGCTGCCGAACAAGGTGCCCGCATCCCCCCGGGAGCGGGTCGAGGCGAAAAGAGAGGGCGCGACCGCCGTCCCGAGCACGAGCGACCCGCCAACAAGGATCGCGAGCGCCAGGTGGTAGAGGAACTGAAGGAGGTCGAAAGACAGCGTCTCCACGCGGGAATCCGAGCATACCCGGAATTTCCGAGTGCACAGGTCGGTTTAGCATTGAGCGTAAGGGAGCAGGAATGCCCACATATCGCGACTTCTTCGCCGACATCAAAAAGCGTATTCACGAGGCGACGCCCGAGCAGGTCCAGGACCTGATTCGCTCGGGCGACGTCCAGCTCGGTGACGTCCGCGAGAAGGATGAGTGGAACGCGGGCCACATCCCCGGCGCCGTGCACGTGCCGAAGAGCTACCTCGAGCAGTGGGCGGAGGACCGTCTTCCCGAAAAGGAAAAGACGACGATCCTCTACTGCGCCGGCGGTGTGCGTTCGGCGATGGCGGCGGACACTCTTCAAAAGCTCGGCTATCAGAACGTGATCTCGATGGCCGGCGGATTCAATCGCTGGAAGGACTCCGGCAAGCCCTGGACGACACCTGCGAGCTTCACGCCGGAGCAGGCGCAGCGGTACTCGCGTCATCTTCTGATCCCCGAAGTCGGCGACGCGGGTCAGCAGAGGCTTCTGAACAGCAAGGTGCTGCTCATTGGAGCGGGCGGACTCGGGTCACCGGCGGCGTATTACCTCGCGTCCGCCGGGGTCGGCACGCTCGGCATCGTCGACTCGGATGTGGTCGACCTCACCAACCTGCAGCGGCAGATCCTTCACACCACCGACCGCATCGGCGAGTCGAAGGTCTCCTCAGCGAAGCAGACCCTCGAGGCGCTGAACCCCGACGTGACGATCGTCGGCTACGAGGAACGTCTGACTGGAGCGAATATCGACCGCATCATCGAGGGCTACGACGTCGTGATCGACGGCGCCGACAACTTCCCCACGCGCTATCTCCTGAATGACGCATCGGTGAAACATCGCGTTCCCGTCGTGCATGGATCGATCTTTCGCTTCGAGGGACAGGTCACGATCTTCAAGCCATTCGAGGGTCCGTGTTACCGCTGCCTATTCCCTGAGCCCCCGCCGCCCGAGCTCGCGCCGTCGTGCGCCGAAGCCGGAGTACTGGGCGTGCTTCCGGGCGTCATCGGCACGCTCCAGGCAACGGAGGCGATCAAGCTGCTTCTCGGCATCGGCGAGCCCCTCGTCGGCCGGTATCTTCTGTACGACGCGCTCGAGGGCAGCTTCCGGGAGGTCCGTCTGCGCCGCGATCCGGAGTGCCCCGTCTGCGGCGAGCATCCGACGATCACCGAATACATCGACTACGAGGGCTTCTGCGCCTCGCCCGCGGACTGGCGCGCCCAGCACTCGCCGGCGAAAGTGAGCACCCCCGCCGACTAGCGCTCCCCGTATCCTTGAATCGATGCGCCGTGCGGTTGTGCTCCTGATGACCGCGGCGCTCGTTGCCATCTCCTGTTCGACCGCCGGCCCAAGTAGTGCGACGAGCACGCCCTCGAAGACCATCGACATCAAGCGGTCCAAGCTCGACATCGTCTACAGCGCTTTCGTCGATGAGGACGTGCACCACGTCACCAGCAAAAAGACCCTCGAGGCTGCCCTCGCGGGAGTCAAGGCGGCGGTTCGCTCGGCCGGTGGTAAGGACGACGTTGCCACGCCGGATTTCCAGGACGTCGATGAGCCCCAGACCGCGGACTTCGACAAGTTCGCAAACACGGTGGGTCAGCTTGCGGGCCGCGTGCAGCTGTCGGCCGACCGGATCGCCGACCCCGCGATCGTGGGGATGATGAGCGCGAGTCCGGACTGCCACACGTTCTACATAACGGCAGGAGGCAGCGTCCTTCACTCCCTGGAGTACATCCCGAAAGGCACGAGTGCGATGGTCCCGCCGCAGGGAACGAGCCTCGGCGGGCCCGACGAGGCGGGACTCACCGGAAAGATGCTGCCGGGCGGCATCGCCTACATCACCTTCCACGCGTGGGTCAACACCGGTACCTACCACCTGAACGACGCGTTCCGCGCGATCCTCGAGAAAGCACGAGCCGCCGGCGCGAAGGCGTGGCTGATCGATCTGCGAGGAAACCTCGGTGGCATCGGGGTCGACCTCTCGAGCCTCTTCCTGAACGGCGAGGCGACGCAAATCCAGTCGGTGAAGACCGGAATCGCGGGTACGAAAACCGCCAACAAGGATCTGCGGCTGCCCGAGGCGTTCCAGCTTCCGATAGTGATCGTGGCGAACGACCGGACCGCATCGGGCTCGGAGCACTTCATCATCGACCTGAAGGAAGCGAAGCGCGCGACCATCGTCGGCCAAAAAACCACCGGCTGCGCGGGCTCGGCCAACGAGATCCGCCTGGCGGATGGCGGTCTTCTATCGGTCGTCGTCGGCGAGATCGTGGGCGCGGCGACCGGGTTCAAGTACAACAATGTCGGGATCTCGCCAGACGTCCCCGCCGACGACGCGACCGCGGTCACCAAGGCGATCGAGATACTCACGCAGAAGATCGCGGGGGGCTGATCCTGCGGCGCCTTGGCGCCGCCCTCGCGCTTGCCGTCCTGGTCGCCAGCTGTACGACAACTCCGCACCGCAAACCGCGACCGCGGCGACGACCGTCGCGATCGACGAGAACACCAAATCCCAGATCAGCTCGGTGCTCCAGCGTCGCCGAGCGGCGCTCGCGGGCAAGGATTTGCAGGGGTTCCAAGCGACCGTCGACCTCACCCGTCCTGCGTTCCGGCGTTTGCCAGCAGGAGACGTTCGATAGCGCGGCGCGCCGGATTTGCGGCCGGCTCCACCAACGTCGTCAAGGTCGAGCCGTACCGCGACAGCTACGTGCGCGCGTACGTCGACATGGGCTCGAGCGGCTTCGAGCGCGTGTACTTCCGGCGCGAGGGATCGATGAAGATGTGGTCGGATCCGTCGGGCACGAGGCCGCAGGACGAGAGATTTCCTCACGCCGTATGCGTACTTAGCCGTCCGCGATCCGTACTCTGTCAAGCTGATCCCGACGCGGGAGACCGCGGGATCGTCGGATGTCAATTCATCGCGTTCGCGAACAGCCGTGACGAGCACGCGCCCTTCATCGGCATGTGCGGCGGCTCTGGCGCGAGCCTCGACCGGGTGTCGGACTTCGAGCACACCGTGCTCCGGCACGAAGGTCTGCACTATCTTCATGACCGGTTCAGCCACAGCTTCGCCATTCGTCTCGACTGGTGGCTTGTCGAGGGCCCGACTACATCGCGAAGTCGCGCAGTCGCTCGGCGATCGTGGACGCCATGTGTGCGAGCCCTGTGCCCACACTGAAGCGGATCATCGACGGTGTCCCGACCGAGCCCGACACACCACCCGAGCTCACGGGCGACTACTACGCGCTCGCGACCTCGATGATCGAGTACGTGTACGCGACCTATGGACCGCAGAGCTACTGGGATCTTGTCGCGCTGTACAAGGACAACCCCGACTACCGCGTGAACTATCCGAAGGTGTTCAAGGTAGAGCCCGAAGCCTTCTATCAAAGCTGGCTGGCATCCGCGAAAAAGAAGTACTGCTGAGGCACACGTTCGACAATCGAACAACCGAGCGGTAAGCCTGCGCGCTTCTTCCCAGCCATAGGCTTCTTGGCGCAGGACGTCTGGACCTCCTCCTGGAACAATTTTGGTACCCATGGGCCATTGGCGAACAGGGCCAGGGGCCGATATGGTCGCCTCGCGCACGTGAGGAAGGGAAGGGACGACCGCTTGAGGTCAGGCGTCGCCAAGGTCACCGCGCTCCAGCTTGAGGTCGCCGGACCGGTTCCGGACGTCATCGCCCGCGCGAAAGCTGGCGATCGTACGGCGTTCGCCGAGCTCTACGACCGTCACATCGACTCCGTGTACCGCTACCTGCTCTACCGCGTGCGCGAGCCCTCGGATGCCGAGGACCTCGCGAGCGAAGTCTTCACCCGAGCCTTCGCGAACATCCATCGCTACCGCTGGCAGGGAAAGTCGTTCCTCGCGTGGCTGTACACGATCGCTCGCAACGCGGTCACCGATCGTCGCCGTCGCGAACGGCCGATGGTCGACCTCGACAACGCGTACGGCGTCGCCGAAGACGGACCGACGGCGCACGAGCGCGCGGTGCACGGTGAAGCGGTCGATGCTCTGCGCGGCGCGGTGAAGCACCTCACCACGGAGCAGCAAGAGGTCATCGTCCTTCGCTTCGTCGAGAACATGTCGAGTCGCCAGGTCGCGCACGTACTCGGCAAGAATGAGGGCGCGATCCGCGCGCTTCAGTTCCGAGCGCTCGGTCGCTTAAGAAAGCTCTTAACGAGCGAAGTCGCCTGAACTGCTGACCTAGGCGACCCGTAGACTTCTCGACAGGTACTGGTTGATCCGTCTTCGCACGTTCCTGCCGCTCGTCGCGTTTATCGCGGCCGCTTGTTCGCTCGTTCCCGCCGAGCTGCAGCGCGAGCTCTTGCCTTCCAACACCGCATACAAGACCGCCGAGGCGGCGTACCAGGTCCTCATCGAGCGCCATGTCGACAAGCCCACGTCGCAGACGCTGATAACGGGCGCCCTGGACTCCGTCGTCACCGAAGCGAAGAAAGAAGGCGCGAGCGACGGCGCGCTCCCGTCCGCCGGGCTCAGCCTCACCGGCAGCACCTGGTCCGACTTTTCGAAGTTCTCAGATCGGCTGGACGCGATCGCTGCGGCCACGCCGAACGCCAACAAGACCCTGCTCGAGCGCGCCGCGGTCGACGGTATGGCGAAGTCGATGAACGAGTGCCACACCTATTACCTGGACCCGACCCGCGCCCGTAATTTCAACCAGCCACAGCCGCCGGTCTCCGGTATCGGCGTGACCATCAATAAGCCCAGCGCAGACGCGCCGATCGAGGTCATCCGCGTGATCGCGGGCACGCCTGCGCAGCGCGCGGGCATCCAAAACGGGGACAAAATCGTGACCGTCGACGGTGTCGACGTCACAAATTTGCAGACCGAAGAGGTCGCGAACAAGGTCAAGGGCCCGGAGGGCACGCCGGTGACCGTCGGCATCCTGCGTGGCCAGCAGACCCTGTCGTTCACGCTGAACCGCGCGCGGTTCTCGGTCCCGCTCGAGACCGACAGCATCATCGACGGCAACATCGGCCGGATCGAAGTGCCGCAGCTCGTCGGTGCGGTCGCCGACGAGGTCTCCAATGCCGTGAGGCGCCTGGGCGCGAACGGCGCCGGCGGGCTGGTCCTCGACCTTCGCGGCGACCCAGGCGGCGATCTTTCCGCCGCGGTCGACATCGCCAGCATCTTCGTGCGGCAAGGCACGCTCGTGTACCAGACCGGGCGCGACGGCAACCGTACCCCGCTTGACGTGAATCGCCGCTTCTACATCGACAACCCCAAGCCGCTCGTCGTCCTTGTGAACAAGAACTCCGCGTCCGGCGCTGAGATCATCGCGGCCGGGATTCGCGCGAACGGCGCGGGCTTCGTCATGGGGACGCAGACCGCCGGATGCGTCGGCACCGGACAGCCGCGCGATCTGCCTGACGGGGGCATCCTCCTCGTCACGATCACCAAGATTCAGGACGCGAAGACCGGGGCTGATCTCAACGGGCCCGGCAAAGGCATCGTCCCCGACCAGGTCGTCGACCAGCCGACCGGCGTGCAGGGCGATCCACAGCTCGACGCCGCGGTCGCCTATCTGCGAACGAAGGTCGCGCGCTCCAGCGCCGCGCCCGAACTCTTGCTTGCTGCTTAGCTGACCGCGCCGAGCGTCGCGAGGCCGATCACGAGGAGACCGATTCCGACGAGCTGATTCGGCGCGAGGCGTTCGCCGAGGGCGAGCATCCCGAGCACCGCCGGGACGATCGGGTACATCCCTGTCCCCGTGGTGGCAAGCGAGGCGTATCCGGATTCAATGCCACGCGCGAAGAGCACGTTCGCGAGCGTGTCGAGGCCGCCAACGGTCGCGCCGAGCGCGAGCGCAATCCGCGCCTGGAACACACGAAGGTCGATCCGTCGCGCGGCGATGTACGACCCGACGAAGACGAAGCTCGTGGCGCGCAGCAAGAGGATCATCGGGATCCAGTGGTACTGCCGCGTGGCGATCGCGAAGACGGCGCTCCATAGACCGAAGCCGAGCGTGGCAACGAGGCCGATGCGCACGCCCGGGACTGGCCGTCCGAGAGTGACGCGCAGCTCCCGAGCATCGGTCGACGTGAGGACGACGCCGACGAAGACCATCGATGCCGCGAGAATCTGCGCCGTCGAGAGACGCTCGCCGAGGAAGATGACCACGAGGATGACGGTGATCACTACGTAGGACGCGACGACCGGGGCGACGACCGCGACCGGGCCGAGCGCGAGCCCGCGATAGAGCGCGGCCACAGCGATCACGCCGAGTGCTCCAAGCGCGATCGCGAACGGGACCATCCCCGGTTCGAACGCGGGCCAACGGCCCAGTAGCCAGATGACGACCGCGAACGAGACGAGGCCGGTCGCCTGCATCGCGAAGGCCGTGCGGACCGCTCCAACGCGCCGCGCGCAGACCCCGGCGGCGTAGTCCGCGAAGCCCCACACGACCGCGGCGGCGACGCCGAAGAGGAGAGCTTCCAGTTAGACGACGAGCTCGCGCGGTGCCTGGGTGAGATTGCGCGCGCCGCTTTCCGTGATGACGAGCATGTCCTCGAGGCGCACGCCGCCGATGGCCGGGTCATAGATGCCCGGCTCGATAGTCACGACGTCGCCCACGATGAGCGGTGTCGCGCCAGCGCGGCCCACGTCCGGCGCCTCGTGGATTTCGAGACCCACGCCATGCCCGGTCCCGTGGATGAAGCCGCGGGGAGTGTGATTCTTCGGGTCGCGTTGTTGACCGGGGCGTAAGGTGTCGTACCCCGCCTGCCAGATGATGTCCTCGACGAGCTCGTGGACCCCACGGCCGGTGACGCCTGGCCGAAGCGCCGCGATCCCAGCGTCCTGCGCCGTCATGACCACTCCGTACATCTTTCGGATGTCCGCCGGTGGCTCACCTTTCGACACGGTTCGCGTCATGTCGGCCCAGTAACGGCTGACTTTGTGCTGCGGGAAGATGTCCATCACGATCGGCTCGCGCGCGCGAAGTGGTCCTGTCCCTATCTGGTGCGGGTCCGCGGCCTGCGGTCCGGGGGCGCAGATCGCGCCATCCGATGCGTACCCGCGCTCGAGAAGAGCGGACTCGACGATCGCCCTCAGTCGTTCCGCGGTGAAGACCGCGCCATTAAGTTCGAGCACTCCGTCCGTTCGAGCCGTAGCGCGCCGGATCGCATCGACGCCCCGGCGCCACGATTCCTCCGTCGCTCGCTGCGCCGCCTCGATGGCCTTGAGCTCATCCGGCCGCTTCGCACGGCGCCGTTCGCGCAGGTCGTCCGCGACGACGAGTTCGATGCCCATCTCGCGAAGCTTGTCACCAAGGGCGAGCCCGAAGTACGGCGCGACCGCGACCCGCCGGATGCCCCGGTCATCTAGCAACCGCTTGATGAGCGTCGCGTAGAAGTCGGCACCGGCGAGGCCACGGCTCATGAGGTCCTGAGCTCCGAAGTCGTTCGTGTTGATGACCTCTGTGGCCCGAGATTCTTTGCGGGCGCGGCCCTCTTCTAGAGAGCTCGCGAGGAGGACGAGATAGTCGGCGCCCTCGAGCGCGACGATCGGAACGGGTGTCAGAAGTCTGGTCGCGTGATAGATGTCCGGGAACTGGTAGCCGTCGCCGCAGAAGAGAAGCGGAAGCGCGCCGTTCGCCGCCACGCGGTCACATTATCCGAAGGTCCGGGTCAGGGTTGGATGAGACGGGCGACCATCCACATGAGCTCGAAGAGAGCGACGTCCTCGGGCGAGGCGCAGGTAACGCCCGGCACCGCTGTCGCCGTCCGATTCTTCATCGCGGTGTAACGGCCGCCATTCCGGGCGCATCAGATCCGCACACCCGATGTTCGGAACGAGCGCCGGTACGAACGACGCATGGTCGAGTCGGCTCCGGACGAGCTCCCACACGTCCACCAGACCCTCACCCGCCGGACGGACGCATCGATAGGTAACAGCCAAGGGGCTCGGCAGTCAAGTCAAGTCTGAGTAGAGTTGAGCCCGATGGGAAGGGGATTGCAAAACGGAGCCGCTCGAGGAAAGTGCTCGAGCTGTGGACGACGCATCTCGTCGACATTCCGATTTTGTCCCCGATGCGGCGCCGCGGTTGTGGTCCCACTTAAGGAGGCTCATGTAGCGAACGACCACGCCGCCTCCACCCAGATCCACGCCGGTCCCTCGTTGCAAGTCAGCACCACGCGGCTGGACACGCTCGAGGAGCAACGGAAGGTGGTCACCGTGATGTTCGTGGACCTCTCCGGATCGACCGCGTCCGCCGAGCGTCTCGATCCAGAGGAGTGGCGCCGCGTACTACAGCGGTACTTCTCGGTGCTCGCCAGACAGATCGCGCGCTACGGCGGGACGATCGACAAGTACATCGGTGACGCAGTGATGGCGGTCTTCGGTGCACCCATCGCACGCGAGGACGATCCGCACCGAGCCATCACCGCCGCCCTGGCGATCAAAACCAACATCGCTTCGGAGAACGACACACTCGAGCGCGAGTACGGAGTCCGGCTCAACTTGCGCATCGGCATCAATACGGGTGAGGTCATCGCGGGCATCCTCGAAGGTGGGATGGAAGGCGCCTACACGGTGACCGGGGACACGGTGAACACAGCGCAAAGGTTTGAGAGCGCGGCGCCGACGAACGAGATCCTCGTCGGTCAAGCGACGTACCAGCTGGCCCGCCGCAGCTTCGTCTTCGAGCAACTCGCGCCCCTCACCCTCAAGGGAAAGAAGGATCCCGTGCCTGCGTACCGGGTGCGGTTCGCTGAGCGGCGCGCGATCCCCCGGGACGAGCGGGCGCCCTTCGTCGGCCGTACGGCAGAGCTCGCCCTCCTGCAGCAGGCATTCGCGGAGGCACGCGCCGGCCGCGGCCAGGTCGTTCACGTGCATGGCGAGGCCGGGGTCGGCAAGTCCCGCCTCATGCAGGAGTTCTTCGCGTCCTTGCCCCGTGACGCGACGCGGCTCTGGCCGCGTTGCACCTCCTATGAGATGGAGACGCCTTACGCGCTCGTGGCGGACATGATCCGTCGCGCCTTCCGAATCCAGCGGGGCGAGGAGGACAGCGTCGCGGCGTCGACACTGACTGCCGGCCTGGCTGCGCGCTCGCTTCCAACCGAGGGGGCGATCGTCTCGGTCCTCCTTGAGGTCTTGGGGTACGGTGCCCGGTCAGCACTCGACCCCGAAAAGAAGCGGCGCTTGCTCGCATCCATCCTCGACCGTTTTGTGGATACGGAGAGCCGTCGGAACACTCTCGTGGTCGTCCTCGAGGATGTGCACTGGATTGACGGCCCTTCAGCAGCTCTCTTCCGAGAGATCGTGCCCGCGGTCATCGCGCGCGGATGCCTCTTTGTAAGCAACTCGCGTGACGCGTCGGTCCCGTGGGAAGCGACTGTGGTGCCGGTCGATCCGCTTCGAGAAGACGCCGCCACGGAGATGCTCGACCGGGCGAGCCCGATCGCGCTCGACCCCGCGACGCGTGCGTCGGTTCTGGAGCGCACCGCGGGGAACCCGTTCTTCATCGAGGAGGTCGTGCGCGGACTGGGCACGCGCACCACTGGGACTGTGCCGGAGACGGTGCAAGAGCTCTTGCAGGCGAGACTCGATCGTCTTGGGCCGGCGGCGAAACGGGTCGCCCAGCGCGCCGCGGTCGTGGGGCGGACTTTCTCGACGCGACTGCTCGAGGAGCTGCTACGCAACGAGCCGCTCGAACCGGCGCTCGCTGAGCTCGAGGCCGACGGTTTCGTAATGCAGCGCGCCGTCGTCCCGGAGCGCCTCTACATGTTCCGCCACGCACTCATGCAGGAGGCCGCCTACCAAGTCCAACTCCTTTCACAGCGGAAGGCTCTGCACGGGGACGTCGGTACGGCGATCGAGGCGCTCTATGCGGGTCGTCTGGGGGAGTTCGTGGACCCTCTCGCGTTCCACTTCGGCCGGAGCGACAACGACGACAAGGCCGTCACGTGGCTTTCGAGCGCGGGGGACAGGGCTGCGGCGCTGTTCGCGAACGACGAAGCGCTCGGCCAATATCGCAGCGCGCTCGCGCGCGCTCGAGCCAACGAGATCGCCAGCGGGATCCTTGAACGGATGGGCGATGTCCAGACTCGCATGGGCCGGTACGACGACGCGCTCACGAGCCTGGACGATTCCCAGCGGCGTGCTCAAACCGCCGCGCCAACGACGGTCGCCCGGCTGCAGCGCAAGACGGGTATGACGCTCGTCCTAAAGGGATCGTTCGCGGAGGCATTCGCTACGTACGAGCGAGGGCTGGCGATGCTGCGGGACGAGGCCGAGGCCGAAGCGCCGCGCATCGAATCGCAGATCGGGCAACTTCACTGGCGGACGGGCGACTACGCGGCAGCACGCGGCGCCCTCGTGCGCGCGGTCGCGACCGCCGAGCGTCTGGGCGCGGACGATGTCGTGGCCGATGCCCTGAAGCAGCTCGGCAACCTTTCGCTCTTCGCTGGGGACCCGAAGGACGCGGAAGCGTTCTACCTGCGGAGCCGCACGATCTCGGAGCGGCGCGAGGACCTGGCCGCGATAGCCGGTGTCCGGATCAATCTGGGCGACGCCTACGTCCGGCAAGGCCGTTGGGAACAGGCGCTGGCGGAGTTCGCCGCCGCGCTCTCGATGTACGAGCGGATCGGCAACCCGTGGGCCGTCTCAATGATCCACAACAACATCGGTGAGGTCCAGCGGCTTCATGGCAACATCGCCGAAGCGATCCCCGCATTCGAACGCGCCGTCTCGATCTCGCGAAGCATCGGCGACAAGCTTGGGTTGGGCCTCGCTCTCACAGGGCTCGGCGCCGTCCGGGTCGACGCCGGCCAGGTCGTTCAGGGACGCGCCGACCTGCTCGAGGCCGAAGCGCTCTTCAAGGGCATGGGGAGCACGACGTACCTGCCTGACCTGTACCGCTTCCTCGCCTCCGCGCAGCTTGCGGAACGCGACCTCGATGCGGCGACATGGGCAGCGGAGCGGTCGCTCACACTCGCTGATGCGGCCGGCGCCGAACACCAGCGGGCGATCACCGAGCGTGTTCTGGCGGAGATCGCCCTCGCACGTGGGGATACCGCAAGGGCGCGCGACCTGTTGCGTTCGAGCAGCGAGACGCTGAGACGCGTGGGCGAAGTCGCGGAGCTTGCGCGAACGGAAACCCTGCTCGCGCAGATCGCGCTCTAAGGCACTCGGCGCGAACGACTCAGCGAGATTCGAGATTGGTGAGCGATCACCACGCCGGCAGCACATCGAGCGCCGGGTTGGTCGTGAGGCGGGTGGCGCCGCTGCCGTCAGCGTTCATCACGTAAATCTCGAAGTTCAGTGACGCGATCCGATTGCTGCTGAAGGCGATCTTCGACCCATCCGGCGACCAGGCGGGTGAAACGTCCGCCGCGCCATTGGTCGTGAGCCGGGTGGCTCCGGTGCCATTTGAGTACATCACGTAAATCTCGAAGTTGCCATCGCGGTTGCTGCTGAAAGCGATCTTCGATCCGTCAGGCGACCAAGCTGGTGAACTGTCGACCGCGCCGTTCGTCGTGAGGCGGGTGACGCCGGTTCCGTTCGCGTTCATCACGTAAATCTCAAAGTTGTTGCCGCTGCGATTGCTGGTGAACACGATCTGCGAACTATCGGGAGACCAGGCCGGCGAGATGTCTATGGCTCCGTTCGTCGTGAGGCGGGTGGCCGCACCGCCGGTGGCGCTCATGACATAGATCTCGACGTTGCCATCGCGGTTGCTGACGAAGGCGATCCTCGATCCGTCAGGCGACCACGCCGGTATGGCATCGCCCGCGACATTGGTCGTGAGGCGGACCACCCCGCTTCCGTCGGCGTTCATCACGTAGATGTCGAAGTTCCGATCGTCCCCGTAGCCCCGGCTACTGACGAATGCGATCTTCTTCCCGTCTGGCGACCACGTCGGCGCCGCATCCACGCGGCTGTTGTTGGTGAGACGGGTGACGCCACCACCGTCGGCTCTCATGACGTAGATCTCGTAGTTGCCGTCACGCGTGCTGGTAAAGGCGATCTGACGGACGACGAAGACCGTCGCTGCGGTCGCGCTCAGGTACCGCCGGGTGCCGAGATAACGGAGGGTCACGCGTACGCTGGTTGGCAGCTGGTCCTTCACCGGGTCAAGCGAGATGCGCCCGTACCCGTCGGTGAGCCGCGCGAAGGTGCGCGCGGGCGTGCTCGCTGTGGCCGGAACGTCCACGAACACGACCTGCTCGTTTAGGTTCAGGCTGCCCGACACGAGGCGCGCGACATAGGTGGTGGCGGGGTAGTTGAGATCGGTCACCTGCGCGAAGGCGGTCGAGGCCTTCGTGACGTTCACACTCTGCGCCGCGAACGCGCCGAGGTATGTCGGCGTCTCGGCGAACGATGCCGTGAGTTGGTACGGCGTCGTGCTCGGATCGACGTTGACGGTGAAGTGGGCCGTGGCCGAACCGGCGGTGGTCGGGACGCGCGCGACGGCGCTCCCGAAGGTGAAGACGATCTCACCGTTCAACGCCGGGCCGGACGCCGCGCTAAGGGTCGCCGTAGCGTCCACCGTGCTGCCGAATGGGGCACTCGCTGTGCTCACGGTCAGACCGAGCGTCGTCGCGATCTTCGGGTTCGCGAGCACGGTCGTCTCGGCTGGCGGCACCCTGAAGTAGGCACCACCGTTGTTGTCGACCGCCCACGCACCGGAACCGCCAATGGCTTGGACCCACAGCCGCACGAGGTCTGAAGCAGTGCTGGGTGTGGTGATCTCGACGCTGTAGCGCCGCATGAATGCCTGGCTTCCGGCCTGCGCGGTGATCTCAACGGGGGCCGCGGCTGCGCAACTGAAGGACGATGAACCGGAAGAGCTGTACGCCGTTCCGTTGACGGCACTGCAGGAGTCCCAGTGACCCTGTAGTCCGTTGGCAGGCGCGCTCGGCTCGGCCGTGAACGTCGCGAAGAGGTCCGCCATATCGACGGCCGACGCGCCCGCCACTGTGATTTCGACCCGGACCGTGTTTGGCCCGGCCGAGGAGACCAGCGTGCTGATGATCGTTGGCGGTGCCGCGATGCGCTGGAACAGTGGAGCGTTCGGGTCCACGTAGTAGATGCGGAACTTCGTCGGCGCCGTGGTGTCATTGGAGACGCATCTCCCATTCGCGTCGCACAGCCCGGTCACCCGATGCGTGCCGGTGCCGGCCGAGCCGACCGATCGGAATTGCGCAGGCGTGATGACGAGTGCCTGGCTCAGGAGGTCGACTCCGCCACCACTCGAGGGTTGGAGCAGCAGGTCGTTGATCGCGTAGGGCGGTTGCGGCACGAAGTTCGGTGCGTCGATCGCCGGGTGCAGACCAGCGATCTCGGTCGCCGGCACGGCAACGAGCGGGCGCAGGTTCGGGTGATCGGTGTAGTCGCCGGACAGGAACGCGACGCCATGCGGCTGCGCTCCGGTGGTGGAGGCGATGTTTCGGACGACCCGCGGGAGGACCGGCCGGAACGGAACGACGGTCACGTCATCCGTCGCGGTCGAGCCGACCGTGACCTGGTTGGCCCAGTAGTAGGCGTCGACGGTGCCGGCGGTGGTGCCATCGGGGTTGAAGACGGTCAGCGTCTTCGAGCGCTTCACGAGGTCGAACGAAGGCGTGAGGTCCGCGGCGGACAGGACGCCGCCGGCTCCGACGGCGACGGGAGTCAGTGCGGGTCCAGCGCCCGGCCGCGGCGTGCGAACGGCATCGGGGAGGTCGTAGCTGAGAGTCGGCAACCCGTAGAGCGCCAGAGCCGCAAGCGATTTCTCGTCGGCTCCGGTCAGCGTTACGAGCCGCGACACGTACACCTGCTTCGCGAGCGAGTGGGCGCTGCCGATCGAGACCGGGCCCGTGCCCCCATAGCGCAGCTCTTTAGTGATGTCCGACAGGAGCTCTTCGGTGTACCGGACGAAGTCCGTATCGCCGTAACCGTAGGTCGTCGGTGCCACAAGGGTGGCACCCGACCGTACGAGTCCCTGGACCCAGTCGATGTCCTGAATACCGGCTTGTAGGTCCGCCTTCGACAACGTGAAGCCAGAGTGACAACCTATCGAGAGGACGAGCGTGTTCCGGAATCGTGTGTCGCTGGGCGGTAGATTCGCGATCTCGAGGCTGTTGACGGTTGTGGCGTTGTCGCCCGCGAGAAGCTCCCACGGCGAGAAGTGCGCGTTGAGGCTTATGAACCGGTAGCTCGTCGGCGTGGCGGGAGGCGCGGTCGAGCCCGGGATCGGCAGGCCGAGCTTGTTGCGGAGATCGTTCGCGGTCCACATCGTAGGTGCCACGAGGGTTGCATCAACGGCGAGACCCGCCGCCAGCTGCCCCCGAATGTCGCCGGCGAGGTCGGTCAGGAAGTCGTAGCCCGTGACTAGCGCCGGGCTCCCCTGGGCGATCGTCACGACACCGTTGGTCGTCGCGAAATAGTTGTCGAGGTAACGGTCCACGTCCTCGAGCGTCTCGACAAGCCGGCCCACGGATACCTCGGGAACATAGAGCTCGTGGTCGAAGCGGAGCACCGGGTGGAAGCTACCGTAGAAGTCATCGGTGGGGACGTATCCACCCGTGACCTGCGCCCTGGTCTTCGTCGGATCGATCGCCCCCGTCTCGAAGTTGACCTCGTTCATTAGCTCGACATGGTCAGGAAGAAGGAGGTTGGGAACGGCGAAGTGCGGGCCGATGAGCGCGACGTTCGCAAGGGTGGTGCCGCCGCCGAGCGCGCGGAGCTTCAGGATGACCTCGCGAATTTGCGCCGCGACCGGATTCGCCGCGGGGCCGCAGGCTTTGTTTACGTCCCAGTAGTCGTAGAGCGAGCCGACGCCGTCGATGAACCGAACGTTCGCGGGCTTCGAGGTGGCGCCGTTGAATGCCGCGAAGCCGGGACTGAGCGTTCCCGCGAGGTCAACCACGAGACCTGGCATGACTTCCGCACGCTGGCTGTACTGACTGAGCCGCGTCAGATGCGCCAGCGCCTCCGTGCCAGTGAGCGGGGCGCCGTCGGCCTTCCTGAGGCGCGCCGTGTTGGTCAGGATCACAGTCTTCGGCTGCGTCGTCGGCGCGCTTGGCGACCACGTCAACGCTTGCGCATCGGGCGCCGGGGCGCAGTTCGTCGCGCCGACATTTAGCGTGAACGTGAACGACTCAGCCGCGCTGAAGACGCCATTGACCGCGTAGACGCGCGCGTAGAAGTACTCCGAGAGCCCATAGCTGTTGCGGACGAGCAGCTTCGGCGAGCCCGGGGCCGATTGGAATCCGAGCAGACCGATCGCCTGGGACATGACGTAAATGGTCGCGCCGAGTGGCGTCGCGCCGAGAGGAGTGGCCCCGAGGGGCGTGGCTCCCAGCGGAGTCGCGCCGAGCGGTGTTGCGCCAAGCGGCGTTGCCCCGAGTGGCGTCGCTCCCAATGGAGTCGCGCCAAGCGGCGTTGCGCCGAGCGGGGTGGCCCCGAGTGGAGTCGCACCGAGCGGCGTCGCACCTAGCGGTGTCGCACCTAGCGGCGTGGCTCCAAGCGGTGTCGCGCCGAGCGGGGTCGAAGCGGTTCCGTTCGAGGCCGCCGTCGCCGACTTGCCGTCGGTCGAGGCCGCGAGCTGACCCGAGATCTTTCCGAGATCGCGGAAGAGCGCGAGCCCGTAGCCGGTGGGACCCTCAAGCTTGACGCTCACCTCGCTGTTGAACGGAACCTTGAATACATACCACCGCTCTGTGGCGTTGCCCGCGAGCCGATCGGCGTCGGTCGTCCCGGTCAGCAGCGTCGCGGTCGGCCAGGACGTGTTGCCGCGCTCGGCCTGCACCGGCGTGGGAGACGCAGCCGTCCCGTTGCCACCGGCGTCCGTCGTGACGCTCGTACCGCAGGTATAGGTTCTTGGGTCGATCGTGCCTTCGTACAGCACCGTGTAGGTCGCCACCGTCTGAGGAAGCCCGCTCACCGCCCACATTCCGTTGGACGCGGCGGTCGTTGAGGCCACGACCACTGAGCCGCTGAAGAGCTTGACCGACGCGTTGGGCAGCACGACCGTCGAGGTTGGGTTGAGATAGAGGCACTGGGCAAGGCCGGTGATCCCCTGAACCGCAGTGACCTGCGTAGCCGTGTTGTTACCGAGGTCGCGATCGGGCGTGGTCGACGAGACGGTAGCGATATTGGTGAGCGTCGTGGCTGTGTCGGCTCTCACGTTGACGGTCGCGGACGCGGACGCGCTGGACGCGAGAGTTCCGAAGTTGCAGGTCACGGTGCCCAGCGCGGCGGCACAAGCGGACGGCGACACGGAGACGAACGACACCGCGGCAGGAAGCGGATCGGTAAGCGTGACACTACTCGCTGCCTGCGGGCCGTTGTTGGTGACGGTGAGGGTGTAGCTGAACGTACTGCCAACTGCGATGGGGTCGGCCGAGTCGGTCTTCGTCAACGCGAGGTCCGCGTTCTCCGCAGCACAGGCCGGCGTCAGGAGCGCGTTGTGGAAGAGATCCTGACCGGCCGTCGTCATCGTCGCCGGCGAGTTCCCGAATCCCCACAGCGTGTAGCAGCCTTGCGCGATGACGTTGTAGTAGCTGGTAGAGCCCGGGTCACGGCCGATCCGAGTGATGCCGCTGATCGGGGTCGGGTTATAGAGCGTCACATAGGGGGTGCCGGTGCTGTAGAGCGGGACCAAGGCATCCGTGGTGTGCGGCGAGATCGTATTCGGCGTCGTCCAAATGGAGTTGGCTCCGTCCACCACATTGACGCTCAGAGCACCGATACCGTGGGCGCCGTTCGGCCACCCGATCGTGCCCGATGTTCCGTTGAACCTGCGACCGAAGAAGGCATATCCGCCCTCGCCAACGCCGACGATCGGCTTGCCGGCGGCGCTGATGTTGCTCACCGCCTGTGGGGTGCCCCATGTCGACAGGCTGCCGGTGTCGTTCCCGATGACGATCGCCGCGTACGCCGAGAAGGCATGCGTCGCTGCCTCGCTGACGGTGACCGCGTCAACCTGGAAGCCGCGGCCCGACAGGAATGAGACGAAGGCGGCGCGGCTTGCGTCGTCGTTCAAGTACACGTACGCGACCGATCGCAGGACTAGGGGCGCCGAGAATTCCGAGGTGTTCCCGGAGTCGTCCGTCTCGGTGGCGCTGATGCGCAGCCCGCCTGCGACAAGCGAGGCGATCACGGGTCCGACGTCGAGCGGGGCCCACGTCGACTTAGACCACGCGCCGTTCGCGTCGGCTTGAGTCTGGCCGAGGAACATGGACCCCTCGTTGCTTGGGTCGGCATAGATGTCGATGACCCCTGAGGGTTGCGAGGTGCCCGCGACCCGCAAGCCGTCGCCTGTTTGGATCGACGTCACAGTCGGACTCGGGATGCTTCCGTTCGCGTTGTTGAAGAGGTCAATTCCCTTGGCGGCGTTGTTTGTGATCGACCCGCCAAGGGAGCCAAGCGAGCCCCGAATCGTGTTGCCGAAGGTGAACGTGCCCTCGGGTTGGCCTAGAGGTCCGCGCAGAAGAATCCCGTCACCGCCGTTGTCCGTGATCGTGTTATTGAGCAGCCGGTTGCTGTTGGTGCTCGTCCCGGGGTAACCAAGCAGCACGCCGCCATTTGTATTGCCGACGATGTTGTTGGCCGAGATCAGGTTCGAATTGCCAAATCCCTGGATGCCCTGATTGGTGTTTGAGTTGATGATGTTGCGCACGATCGACACCTGGTTGGCGCCAAGGCCGATCCCCGTGCCGTTGTGCATGATGACGTTCCCGTCGACCATGGTGCCGTCGGCGGCGATGTAGATGCCGTTGACCCCGTTGCCGAGCGCGCCGCCGCCGTTCGAGTCAGTGCCGATCCTGTTGACCGTGATGTGGACGCCCGCGCCGGCTCTGACTTCGATCCCTTGGCCATGGTTCGCGGAAACAACGTTGATGTCGGCCACTGTGGTCGGCGGGGTGTCGTTGCCGATGACGTTCCCGATGCCGCTCAGAACGACGATGCCCGCGAAGAGACCTCCAGTGGAGTTGGGCGCGGCAGTGTTGCCAGTCGTTGTCAGACCGACGTAGTTGCCGACGAGGCGGTTGTTCGAAGAGCTGATGGCGATGCCGTTCTGAACGAAGTTGCCGATCGCGAGCGACCGGACCGTCGTATCCCCTCCGGCAAGGACGAGGCCGGTAACGCTGCCAGCGCCGGTGCCGTCGATGAAGATCAGAGGCTTGTTGCTCCAGCCCGGCTGGGTTGTCCCGTCGATGGTCGCTGGAGAGTCGATGCTGGGAAGCGCCGAGGTTGGACTGATCGTGAAAGGCGCCCCGCCGGAAATGTTGAAGTTGATGATGTCCGGGCCCGGATTCGCGTTCGCTGCCTCGATCGCCTCGCGGAGGCTGCAACTTGTCGCGTCGCATAGGCCCGTTTCGTCGGAGGTCGTATTGACGACGAAAGTCATTTCGGCCGCGCGCGCGACCGGTATGAACGGCCACTGCATTAGAAGCACTGCAGCCATTACTGCAACCGTGACTACCTTGCGAATTCCCGTCCCCCCGACCCTGTTCATCTCGGCAGTCCCCATCCGCTGAGCGAACCCGCGAACTATACGAGTAGTGGCCCGAAAAACCAGCATAGAAACCATGTGGGGTTTTGGCTCGTTTGTAACGAGAATTCTGGCTCCTAGTAACACCGCGTTCGGGAGAGAGACTCCTCGGCCCGACTCTGCACGATCGCGCGACGGTCGTGGCGGGGGCTGAGCCCGGACGCACGAATCACCGGATCGACTCGGCGACGTCCCTTTCCCAGATCGCTCGATCGTGAGCGAAGTGCACGCGTACCGGATCGAGCTCGTGGAACCGTCCGATCCAGCCCGGATACGCGGCATGCGACTCACCGGCCAGCGCGAGCTCGTGCGAGTACTGATGCCGCGCGTAGTCGGACGAGAAGTTGAGCGCCTGTCCGGCGAGGACGACGCGTCCCTGCTTCGTGTCGACGACGAGCGACTGATGGCCCGGTGAGTGGCCCGGCGTCGGCACGATGCGGATGCCGGGCCACGGCTCCGCCTCTCCGTCGATCTCCTCGAGCGCCGCCCCGGGAAAGTCCGCGACGTGCGGCAGGTGTGTGTAGTCGTTTTCTTTGCGCGCATGCGCAAGCTCGCGCTTCTGAACGAAGATCGGCGTCCGCGTGAAGTGGAGGTTTCCGCCGGCGTGGTCTGCGTGGAGGTGGCAGTTGGCGATGAGCTTGACGTCGGTGATGCCGTGCCCGGCCGCGCGGAGCGCCTCGTCGATCGGTCGCATGTACACGGGCTGGTAGAGATCGATCATCTTTCGCGGCTCCGGCGAGAAGCCGGTGTCGAAGAGGAACACGCCGCGCGGATGTTCGATCACGAATGCGGTGACCACGACCCGCTCGCCTGGAAAGCGATCGCCGTCGGCGGGCATCGTGTAGTGGCCGGTGTGGATGGGCTGGATGCGCGAGTGAATCACGACCGGCCCACACTAGCCGCGTGAACGACCTTGCCGGTTTCGTTGCCTTGGCGATCGTGGTGATCGTCACGCCCGGGCCGGACACGGCGCTCACGATCCGCAACACACTGCTCGGAGGACGTCCGGCCGGAGTCGCGACCGCAGTCGGCGTCGCACTCGGCCAAGCAACGTGGTCGCTCGCGACGACCGTCGGTGTCGCCGCGCTCCTCGTGGCGGCTGAACCTGCGTTCGCGGCGCTGAAGCTCGCCGGCGCCGTGTACCTGATCTACCTCGGCGCGATGTCGCTCTGGTCCGCGTTCCGCGGCCGACCGGCGCATCCCACCGTCGACGGAGCGGTCGCGAAGGTCCGGACAGTGACGGCTCTCCGGCAGGGAGTGCTGAGCAACCTGACCAACCCGAAGATGGCGGTGTTCTTCCCGAGCCTGCTTCCGCAGTTCGTGGCGGCGGACGCGCCGCCGTTCCTCGCGCTGCTCGCGCTCGGAATCCTCTTCTGCCTGATGACGCTGACCTGGCTCATCGCGTACGCGTTCGCGGTCGCGCGCGCGGGCGACGTGCTGCGACGGAATGCGGTCCGCCGCGCGATCGAAGCGGTCACCGGCCTCGTACTCGTGGCGTTCGGCGTTCGCGTGACCGTCGCCCCGCGCTAGAGCGTCAGCCCCGCACCATCCCGAATCGCTTGCCCTGCGCCGTCATCCGCACGAAGTAGCGGAGCCGCGTCGCGAAGATCTCAGGGCGGTCGCGCGCCCCCTCGATAAAGCCAAGGCGGATCCGCTTGTAGGCCGCGGGGAACTTCTCGAAGCGCGACCACGCGCCGGGCGTCGCGCGCAGCGCACGCCGGACATCCGCCGCGACGACGAGGCGCTCACGCTGGAGGGCTGTCCCCAGAGCGGCGCGGCCGGCCGCCGTCATCCGGCCCTCGCGAACGAGCCGGCGAGCCCGCGCCTTGTTCATCTCGGAGACGGGCGAGCCCTGTCGGCGGGGCGTGAATCGCTGGGCTCGAGACAGCGGTCCGACCTTCTTCACGGTGCTGTCGATCCAGCCGAAACAGAGCGCCTCGTCAACGGCATCGTTGTAAGCGATCGATGTTCTGCCGCTCGCCTTCGCGTGCAATACGAGCCAGATCTCTTTCTTGCGCGCGTGATGGCGTCTAAGCCACGCGCGCCACGCCGCGCGCGTGGAAACGTCGAGCGTCTCGCCGACTTCCATGACCGCGCGATGCCTACCCGCCCCGTGCTTCGAGGTGCCGTCGAAGAGCGGCAATGAACGAGTCGATCGTCCGATGATGCCCGACGATGTAGCGCGAGACGAAACGGAAGAACGCGTTGTAGATCTCGCCGTTCTCGGTGATCACGAGTCGCGTGCCTCCGCCCGGCTCGGCGTTGAGCTCCGACGTCCACGTGCCACCAAAGTCGGTCTCGTCGACGATACGGCGCACGAGCCGGCGCGGCGGAACGGACCCGACCGTCTCGGTCTTCACATCGCCCACGCCGCGAGATCGCATGAACGCCGGATCGTTGATCACGTCCCACACCCGCTCCGGCGGCACCGCGAGCGTGACGCTGCGAGTCGCGACGTGCCCGACCGGGAGGCTGCGCCCGACGACGCTGCCGGCGATGAAGACGAGAACGAGGAGGATGACGAGGGCGGCGAGAGCGCCCAACACCGCAAGGACGATCTCCATCCGGGCACACGCTAGCAGCGGCGGGTGGAGAATCGGAGCGTGGCCCAGACCGTCGCGGCTCGCGGATCGACCTCGACGGACGATGACCTCGAACGCGAGGTCGGGCTTCTCGCGAAGGTCGGGCACTGCGTCGGGCCGAGCTTCTCAGCGAGCGGGGATCGCGTTGCCTTCGTCTCGGATCTCTCCGGTGTCCCGCAAGCCTGGACCGTCGCCGTCGAGGGTGGGTGGCCCGATCGCGTCAGCGCTCTCGACGATCAGGTCGTCGGGCTCGAGTGGTCGCCGCGCGGCGACCGCATCGCGCTGGTCGTCGCGCCGGGCGGCGGGCTCAACACGCAGATCTACGTCGTGCGCCCGAACGGCTCGGACCTTCGGCGCCTCACGCCCGGGGGCAAGGAGAACAACGCCTTCTCACGCTGGAGCGCGGACGGCCGAACGCTCTTCATCACGTCGAGCCGAGACGATCCGTCGCATTGGGATGCCTTCGCGGTCGATCTCGAAAGTGGGGGGTGGAGCGAGCCCATCGCGCGAACGCGTGGGATCGCGCGGGTCCACGACGACAACGCGACCTCGGTCCTGCTCTTCCGTGTGGTCGAACGCGGTGACAGCGACATCTATCTTGTCGATCGGCGTACGCCGGTGGAGATTCGTCTCACGCCGCACGCCGGGCAGGCGCAGTTCTGGGATGGGCGCCTTCGCGACGGCTGGATGCTCTGCGGAACGAATGCGGACCGCGAGCGCAACGCATTCGCGCGGGTCCCGGTCGACGGGTCCGGCCGCATCGAGATCCTCGCGGAGCGTGACGACGCGGAGCTCGAGCAGATCGCGTACAGCGACGATCGCGAGCGCGCCGCGCTCGTTTGGAACGTGGCTGGACGCAACGAGCTCGAGGTGATGGACCTCGCGACGAGGGCCCGGACGATCGTCGCGGTGCCGGCGGAGGGGATTAGCGGTCCGACCTGGAGTCGCGACGGACGGCGCCTCGCGTTCGTGGCCACGGGACCTTCGATGGGTCCGCCCGACATCTGGATCGTCGACGAGATCGGGCAGAACGCGCGCCGCCTGACACGCTCGCCACATCCGGGCGTGGACCTATCGCGCCTGGTGGCACCGCGGCTCGAGCAGTTCGCCGCCGAGGACGGTCTCGAGCTCTCGGGCTGGCTCTACCTCCCGCGGACATTCGATGCGCCAGGACCCGTCGTCCTCTCGTTCCACGGGGGACCCGAGGCGCAGGAACGACCGAGCTTCAACCGTACGTACGAAGCGTTGCTGTCGCGTGGGATCGCGGTCTTCGCGCCGAACGTGCGAGGTTCGTCCGGTTTCGGGAAGACGTTCGTGCATCTCGACGACCGCGAGAAGCGCTTCGACGGGATACGCGACATCGCCGCATGCGTCGATCACGTCGTGCGGATCGGTGTCGCCGATCCGAAGCGGATCGGGATCACCGGTGGGTCGTATGGCGGCTACATGACGATGGCCGGGATCACCGAATTCCCGGAGCGTTTCGCCGCGGCAGTCTGCGTGTGCGGGATCGTCAACTTCCGGACGTTCTTCCAAAAGACGGAGCCCTGGATGGCGGCGGTCTCGAAGAGCGAATACGGCGACCCCGATGACGGCGATCTGCTCGATCGGCTCTCGCCGATCCACCGGATGGACCGCGTGCGCACCCCCACCCTCGTGCTGCACGGCGCGAACGACACCAATTGCCCGGTCGTCGAGGCGGAGCAGATGGTCGACGAGATCGGCCGCCGCGGGGTCCCCGTCGAGCTTGTTCTCTTCGCCGACGAGGGGCATGGCTTTCTCAAGACCGCCAACCGCGCGCGCGCCGCGGTCGAGACGGTGCGCTGGTTCGAACGCCACCTCAGCTAGCGCCCCTGTCACATCCGGAGCGTCCGCGGTGCTCTATGGGTGTATGCAGGCCTCGCCGTCCATGACGCTGCCGGCCCGCGACCCAGGGCGTGTCGTTTCCGCGGTCTCGCCGGCCTTCGAGGCGCTTTTTCGAAGTGAATACGCACGTGTGGTGGGCATCGCGCACCGTGTCCTCGCCGATCAGGCTGAGGCCGAGGACGTGGCGCAGGACGTGTTCGTTTCGTTCTATAGGGGACATCCGGCCGACGCCGCGTACGGGCCGGCATGGCTTCATGCAGCGGCGGCGCACGCCGCGCTGAACGCGCTCCGCGGCCGCGACCGTCGCTCGCGGCGCGAGGCCGCGCAGGCGGTGCCGCCCGATACGACGGCAGCACAGGACGACCCGGCCGAGGCGGTCGTCGCATCCGAGACGCGCGAGGAGGTCCGCGCGGTGCTCGCACGGCTGCCCGAACGCTCTGCCGCGATGCTCGCGCTCCGCTACGCCGGGCTCTCATACGCCGAAATCGCCGCAGCGCTTGACGTCCGCGCGTCGAGCGTCGGGACGTTGCTCAGACGCGCGGAAGATGCTTTCCGGAGGGAACTGCGATGAACGACACCGAGATCGAGCGGGCGCTCGGAACAGACGAGCCCCGCGTGAACACCGACGACGCGCTCGCGCGATTCCGAGCGAGAGTCCAGATGGAAGGGATCGCGCCCGTCGTGCCGGCCGCACGCCCGCGTGTCACGTCGCGCTGGCTGCAGGGCCTCGCCGCGGCGGCCGGCGTGATGATCGTCGCGAGCGCGCTGACGCTCTCCGGCGTCGCCGAGTCGGTCCTGAAGATCTTCGAGCCGAAGACCGTCGTCGCGGTACCGCTCACACAGGGCGACCTCACCTATCTCGGGCAAGCCTGCACGGGCCTGAACCTGCAGGAATGCCTTGGCGCGTATGGCACGT
>Ga0207646_10000796_pt1 | contig 41025 bp, 32 predicted proteins | sample KBSK5502metaG_FD_184343 | JGI IMG/M metagenome (GOLD analysis project Ga0207646, IMG submission 184343) | Corn, switchgrass and miscanthus rhizosphere microbial communities from Kellogg Biological Station, Michigan, USA - KBS K5-50-2 metaG... | ecosystem: Host-associated > Plants > Roots >... | reverse complement strand
TACGACGTGACCGCGACAGTTTTCCCATCTGGCGACCACGCCGGATCAGCGAGGTTCGAGCCTTTCGAGAGGGCTACGGGCTGCTTTCCGGTCTTCGCGTCAAACAGCATGAGATCCGAGTAGCCCTCGCCGCTGTCGGCGACCACCGCGACGTGGCTTCCGTCCGGCGACACGGTCGGGCTGTCGAACCACGTCACGAGGTGGAAACCATCGGCGGACTTGATCAGACCGTTGACCAGGACGGTTTCGCTCCCACCCTCGCTGCCCCGCGACACGACATTCGAGAAGCGGAGGTGCGCCGGAACGATCTGTCCGTCGACCACCCGCTTTCCGTCGATCTCTTCGATCCGCGCGAAGAACACCGTCCGCCCGTCAGTCGAGATGCTGGGCTGATGCGACCGGCCGTCAGAGGTGAGCGGCACGTAGCCCTTACCCGAGAGGACGTACACATCGCCGCGCAATGCGAACGCGATCGTCCCGCTGACGTTCACGTTCGGCCCGGTCGGAAGCGGGACGAGCGAGACCGGCTTGGTCGGCGTCGGCGTCGGGCTCGACGGTGGCATGAACGCGGGGCCGACGCGCAGGCCGATCCCGAGATACAGCACGAGCAGAACGGCGGCGATGCCCGCGAAAACGAGCTCGCGCGATCGAGTCATCGGGAGGCAGCTTCGACCGCGGAGACGACCCGATCGATCCCCGTGGAGAGCTCCGGACCGTTGACCAGCTCGAGGAAGCCCTCCGGCGGCGGTTCGAATGTTTGCGTGCGCATCCGTTCGTAGATGCGCTCGTCAGCTTCGGAGTGGTCGCCCGGTGCGCGACCGGCGCGGCGTGACGCGAGTCGGCCGCGGGCATCTTCGTCGGACGCTGTGATCCGCACATAGATGACCGGAATCCGGCGGCGTCGCGCGGCCTCGACGGTGCCCGCGCGGTTTCTCGCGATGAGGTTCGTGGCGTCGACGACGACACGATGTCCCTCGCCAAGCAGACCGTCCACCAGCGCGGTGGCGGCGGCGAAGACCGCGCGGTTTTCCTCGTCCGCGTAGGACGCGGCGATGAAAAGCCGGCTGCGCAGCTCGTCGCTCGCCACGTGTGCCGCCCCGAGCCGATCGCAGAGAAGTCGGGCGCAATGCGACTTGCCGACGCCCGGGAGGCCCATCACCAGGATGAGCGCGGGCTTGCCGTGGGGCGCCGCCGGAACGGTCGCGATCTCGGCGCGCAGCTGGGGCGCGATGACGTCAGGTCGCGCGGCGTACGCGCGCGTCTGCGCGGCCGTCGCTCCGGAGCGCCGCCTCACGAGCCGAACCCCAGCGTTTTCAGTACCTCGCGCGCCGCGGTCGCCTCGTCGTAGGGACGCTTTTCCTCGCCGACGATGATCGAATCCTCGTGACCTTTACCGGCGAGGAGGACGGTGTCGTCCGGACCCGCGCGGCGGATCGCCTCGCCCACCGCCTCGCGGCGGTCGTCAATGACCAGGTAGTCGGTTCCCTTCTGCTTGCCCGCGCCGATCGCGCCCTGCTCGATCTCCTCGAGGATCTTTGCGGGATCTTCGAGGCGCGGGTCCTCCTGCGTGATGACGAAAAGGTCCGTGTACTTCGCCGCGATCTCAGCAAGGGCAGGCCGCTTCGCGCGATCGCGCTCGCCCGCGCTCCCGAAGACCGCGATGAGCTTTCCCTTGGTCAGTGGGCGCAAAAGGCCGAGCACCTTGTCCAGAGACTCGGCGGTGTGCGCGTAGTCAACGATCACGCTGAATGGCTGGCCGCCCTCGACACGTTCCATCCGTCCCCGGACGGCGCGGGCTCGCGAGAGCGCGTCGCGCGCCTGTTGCAATGTCGCGCCGGCGGCGAGACCGGCCGCCGCGGCCGCGAGCGCGTTGTGGACATTGAACCTGCCGACGAGCGGTAGCGTGAGCTCGACCGACTGGCCCGACGCCGTGATGCGCATGCGCGACCCCGACGCGTCGGAAGAGAGGACCGCGCCCTGCACGTCGCACAGCGCCTCTATCCCGTACGTGATGACCTTCGCCCCTTCCGCGCGGTCCGCGAGGTAGCGCCAATGGCTATCGTCGCCGTTCAGCACGGCGGTCTTCGGAATCGCCTTGTCGGTCGAGGTCGCCAGCATCGCGAAGAGCTCGCCCTTCGCCTCGAGATACTTCTGAAGCGTGCCGTGAAAATCGAGATGCTCCGGAGAAAGATTCGTGAAGACGGCGACGTCGACCTCCGTTCCACGAAGCTTGCGCAGCGCGAGCGCGTGGCTCGTCGCCTCGAGCACCCCCCACGTCCCGCCCGCGACGAGCAGCTCAGCGAAGAACTCCTGCACCTCGACGGCCTCCTGGGTGCTCTGACGTGTTTCGTTCTCCCACTCGTGGTCCGCGACCTTGAAGTCCACGGTGGTCGCGAAGCCGGTCTTCGCGCCCGATTCTTCGAGAACGTCGGAGACGAGATGGACCGTCGTCGTCTTCCCGTCCGTCCCGGTGACCGCCGCGAGCTTCAGCTTCCGGGTCGGGTGGTCGAAGAACTCCGCCGCGATGTCGGCGAGCGCCCCTCGCGCGTCGGGGACGAGCGCGACGGGGACGCGGACGTCGATCGGATGCTCGGCCACCACGGCGACCGCGCCGCGTCCTACTGCGTCCTTGGCGAAGAGGTGGCCATCGCGGTGAAAGCCCGGTATCGCGACGAACAGCGCGCCCTCTTTCGCTTTTCGCGAGTCGTAGGCGATCTGGCGAACGTCGATCGCCGCTGCACCGTCGGGCACCGCGATCTTCGTCGCTTCGAGCAACGCGCCGAGCTTCAAGGGCGGACCCGGGCGAGCAGGCGAAGCGCGCCCGTGTATATCGGCGCCGCCACTGTATAGGCGCGGTACGCAAGCTCGTTCGGAACGGCATCGTGCGCGCCGACGAATCGGCGCGGCGCACCGCCGAATCCTTTCTTGAACATGTATGGCCCGTACATGGGGTCGTCCTTTCGGGTGAGGTCCAGAGGAATGCCGCCGAAGTCGAATCGGCGCGCGCCCCCCTTGCGTGCTTCGATGATGCACTGCCACAGGAGGGCGTATGCCGCGTATGCCGAGCGCCCGGCGTCGTTGGTCGCCGCGCTCTGATAGACGTCGCGGTCGCCGCAGCGCCACGTCAAAGCTCCGGCGACCGGCTTGCCGTCCTTCTCCGCGAGGCGGACCCTCGCATGTCCCGCGGTCACCAACGTACCCCACATCCCGCGGTAGTAGTCCCAGGTGCGCGTGATAAAACCGGCGCGCTGCCCGGTCTCGGCGTACAGGTCGTAAAGCGTGCGAAGGTCGTCATCGCCGCTCGCGTCGCGAACGCTCACGCCCCGCTTCTCCGCCTGGCGGACGCTCCAGCGCGTGTCCTTTTCGAGCGCGGCAAAGAGCGCGACCTCCTCCGGAGCGAGGTCGAGCTCAAGGGTGGCGATCACCGGCTGGATGTCGGGTGCCCGCCGAAAGCCGGCCGCCCGCAGCGGGCCGGCAGCGAGATCGGCGTCGATCTCCGGGTCGACCTTGAGAAAGATCGCATCGCGTTCTCGGGCGAGCGTGGCGAGCTTCGCAAGCGCCGTCTGAAGTTGAGCGTCGTCGCTCGCGATCGGGCCGCGCGGGACGTACGCGAGATTCTGGCCGGCGGGAAGCGAGCGCCACAGCACCAGGGCCACCGGCAGCGGCGCGCCGAACTGATGAAACTCCGCGCGCCAGCCCCGCGACTCGCGGATGTTGGCCCATGCGGCCGACTGCAGCACGTGACCGTTCGGCGAGCGGACGGCGGCGTCGTCCCAGCCAGCTGGGGCCCCAACCCCTGCCTCGGTCACGCGCCCGCGGCGGCGAGCCGCCGACGCGCACCGAACCTCCAGAGCGGGAAGAGGAACGCGGTGACCGGCGTCTCGAGCGCGCCGATCCAGGGAGTGACCTCGCCGCCGAAGCCGAGCTTGAAATTCTCCACGCCCGTGAGCTCGTCCCCTTCGGCGAGGCCCCACATGTCATAACGGCGCACGCCCAGCTCCTTCATCTGCATGAGCGAATGCCACTTCAGCAAATAGAACGGGCGGCGCTCTGAGTGGGCTCCGCTCCATCCGCCGAAGAGCTCCCAGGCGCGATCGCCGATGCGGATGACGAGGAGCGCCCCGACGTCCTCTCGGTCGACGCGCGCCATCCGCAGATGCAGCGAATCGCCGAAAGCCTCGACAAGCGAAGCGAAGTACTCGAGAGAGTGGATACCGAAGTGGTCCCGCTCGGCGACCGTGCGAAGGACGCGATGAAAACGCGCCAGGTCCGTCGTCTTCTCCGTCACGACTCCTTCGCGCTCAGCCTTGTGGATGTACTGCCGGGTCTTCTTACGCATCGCGCCGAGGATCGCCTCGGCGTCCTGCGTGAGATCCATGAGCAGGGTCCGTCGCGGTTGCACGTACACCGGCGAGCGACGGATGCCTTTCCCTTCGAGTGCTTTCGCCAGCGCGTCGCTCTCGGCGGCTTCCGGATCGCACAGGAGGCTCACGGTCATACCGCGGCCGAGGATCTGCCGAAGCGCGACGATCGCATCGGGAAGCTTTTCATCGTCGACGAGGGGACCGCGCGGCGCGTACGCGACATCGAGTCCTCGGACGAGCCGCTTGCGGAGCACCTGGACGCAGCCCACGCGTGCGTCACGGTCTTCGAAGATGTACCGCTCCGCGCGCCAGCCCGTGGCAGCCTTGACCTCGGCCCATCCGGTCGACTGGAGAAGGTGCGGACGTGCCGTCTCGTGCATCAGCCGGTCCCAATCACGTGTCTCGTCCGCAGTTGCCGGCCGTGCCCTCATCGGGCCAAAGACCTGCTCAATCACTCGCCTTCGCTCGACGGGCTCACGGCGGATAGTTTCGCTCGTCGCGGGAAAGGGCAGCGGCCCCTGGCGCGCCGCGCCGCGCCTCGCTCAGCTTGTCTTATGCGGCGTCTTTGCCTGGGGTCGCCGCGGCTCCTGGAAGCTCCCGGGTCGTGAAGGTGCACTCGGGGTACCGCTCGCATCCGAAGAACATCGAGCGGCCCCTCCCGCGGCGGCGGACGAGCTCGCCCTTACCACAATCGGGACATGTCACGCCGGTCTTCTGCTGCGTTTTCTTGATGTACTTGCAGTCCGGGTAGCCCGTGCAGCCGACGAACGGGCCAAACCGCCCGCGCCGTTTCGCGAGCTGCTTGCCGCACTCCGGGCACATCTCGCCTTCGAGGAGCTCAAGCTGCGGCTCTTTCTGACCTTCGAGAGGCTCGGAATAGTCGCAGGCGCCCGGCGGCAGCGGGTCGCCCTTCTTACCCTTCTTGAAGCCGCTGCACGAGTAGAACCGGCCGTAGCGGCCGAGCTTGATGATGACCGGCCGGCCACACTTCGGGCAGATCCGATCGGTCGCCTCTTCCGTCACGTCCGACTTCTTCACCGACTTCGTCTTCTCTTCGACGAGCTTGCTGAAGGGCGTGAAGAAGTCCCGAACGACGGGGACCCACTCGACCTCGCCAGCAGCGATACGGTCGAGGTCCTCCTCCATCCGCACGGTGAAGCCGGTGTCGACGATCTCGGGGAAGTGCTCGCGCAGGAAGTCGGTGACGACGAACCCGACGTCCTCAGGAAAGAGAGCTCTGCCGTCCTTGCGCACGTAGCGGCGATCGACGAGCGTCGAGATCGTCGGGGCATACGTCGACGGCCGGCCGATGCCGAACTCCTCGAGTGTCTTCACGAGCGATGCTTCCGTAAATCGCGGCGGCGGCTGGGTGAAGTGCTGCGAGGCGTCGAGGCCGAGCAGCTTCAGGGCTTCGCCTTCCTGGACTTCGGGCAGTGGCGAGATCTCCTTCTCGGGTTCGTCGCTCGACTCGAAGTACACGCGGAGGAATCCGTCGAAGATGACGCGCCGCCCGTTGGCGCGCAGGGTGTATTGGCCCGCCTGGATGTCGAGGCGTGTGTTCTCGAAGCGCGCCGGCGCCATCTGTGACGCGATCGTCCGCTGCCAGATGATCGTGTACAGCTTGAGCTGATCTGGTTTCAGGAACTTCTTCACGCGATCCGGCGTGCGCGAAAGATCCGTGGGCCGGATGGCCTCATGGGCTTCCTGCGCGCCCTTCGACCGCGTCTTGTAGTGGCGCGGTTTCTCGAGCGCGTACGGCGCTCCGAATTCCTTTGCGATGACGTCGCGGGCCTGATGGAGCGCGCCTTCGGCTACATGGAGCGAGTCGGTACGCATGTAGGTGATGAGGCCGACCGGCGCGGCGTCTTTGGCTGCGATGCCTTCGTAAAGCTGCTGCGCGAGGACCATCGTCTTCTTGACCGAGTAGCCGAGCTTGCGGGACGCCTCCTGCTGCAAAGTCGAGGTCGTGAACGGCGGCGCTGCGTTGCGGCCGCTCTCCCGCTTCTCGACGCTCTTGACCGCGTAACTGGCGTCGGCGAGCGCAGCGCGGTGCTTATCGGCGGTTTCGCCGTCATGGATCTCGAGCTTGTGCCCCTTTTGCTGGATGACCTCGGCCGAGAACGTCTCGCCCGCGAGGTTCGCGAGCGCGGCCTCGAGCGTCCAGTACTCCTGCGGTTTGAACGCCTGGATCTCGCGCTCACGATCGACGATGAGCCGGAGCGCGACCGACTGGACGCGGCCGGCGGACAGGCCGTAGCGGATCTTCTTCCAGAGGAGCGGCGACATCGTGTAGCCGACGAGCCGGTCGACGACCCGCCGCGCCTGCTGCGCGTTCACCAGGTCCTGATCGATGTCCCGGGGGTGTTTGAACGCTTCCTCGATAGCCGCGGGGGTGATTTCGTGGAAGGTGACGCGCCGGAGCTTCGATTTCGGCACCTTGATGATGTCGGCGAGGTGCCACGCGATCGCCTCGCCCTCGCGGTCGAGGTCTGTGGCGAGCCAGACGTGGTCGGCGGCCTTCGCTTCGCGGCGGAGCGTCCGGGCGTGCTTCTCCGAGTCGTCCGGCACGATGTACTCGGGGACGAACGTCTTTAAGTTCACGCCCATCTTTGACTTGGGCAGGTCGCGGATATGACCGAACGAGGCCTCGACCTTGTATTCCGGACCGAGCATCCGTTCTAGAGTTCGTGCCTTCGTCGGGCTCTCGACCACGACCAGGTTTTTCGTTGCTACCGCCACTTCGTACCTTTCACTTCACAAAAAGAGGGCACCCTCTGGGCACCCTCCCCACACCACTCTAACGTCGGCGTTCACCTGACAGCAGACAGACAGGCGTCGACGGAAGCCGCAGGCGTGGAAAAAAGGCCCGGGAATAGCGGACCGCTTCGCCCAGCCCGCCGGCACCGCCGAAACCCTCTGTTCGCGCCGGGGTCCCCCCGGCCTCGGACGCCTCGGCCGGCTCCCTGGGGGCAGGGGCCCCCAGGCGCGGAGCGAACGCGCGGGGGCCCTCGGCGGTGCCAGCGGGTCCGATCTAGAGCAGGTCTTCTCTTTCTTCGCGCTTCAGGCGGTCGACGATCGCTTTGACGTCCTCGGAGCGTTCCTTTGTGGTGATGAGGAGGGCGTCCTCCACGTCGACGACGACGAGTCCCTCCACTCCTATCAACGCAACCAGCTTCCCGGGGGCCCAGACGTAGTTGTCGTGCGCGCCTTCGGCGACGAGGTCGCCGGGCGCCCAGTTGTCCGCCTTCGAGACGATCTCCGCGAGCCGCGCCCATGAGCCGACGTCCTGCCAGCCGATGTCGGCCGGCACAACGGCAACGTTCTCCGCTTTCTCGGCGATGCCGTAGTCCACGGTCGTGCGGTCCGTCTCCTCCCACACCTCGGCGAGGACGGACTCGTACCGCGGCGACCCGATGGCCTCGCGAAGGGCGGCCAGCGCCTTGGCCGTACGCGGGAGGTGCTTCTCGTAGGCGCTGAGGATCTCCTCGACACGCCAGACGAACATCCCGGCGTTCCAGTAGTGGCCGCCAGCGGCGACCATTCGCTCCGCCGCGTCACGCTTGGGCTTCTCGACGAACCGCTTGACGGCTCGCACCTCGACCGGCGCCTCGATGTCCAACTTCTCCCCCGCCTCGATGTACCCGAACCCGGTGTCTGCCCGCTCCGGCGTGATCCCGAGCGTCACGAGATGACCCCGGTCGGCCGCCGCGGTCGCGGCGATGAGCACCTTGCGGAACCGCCCACGGTCGCCGACGACGTGATCGGAGGGGAGCACAGCCACCACAGCCTCCGGGTCGAAGGCCGCGAGCGCCGCCATCGCGAGCCCGATCGCCGCGGCGTTGCCACGGGGATAGGGCTCAACGACGAGGTGGTCGACAGGCAGGTCGGGGAGTTGCTCGTGGATGAGCGCGCGATGCTCCGGCGGCGCGACGACAAAGATCCGCTCGCTCGGCACGAACTCCGCGACCCGGTCAACGGTGTCTCGCAAAAGGCTCCGATCGCCGATCAGGTTGAGGAACTGCTTTGGCCGTTCGCGGCGCGAGAGTGGCCAGAGACGCGTTCCGGCGCCACCGGAGAGGACAAGGACGTAGAGCCTCGGCATTGTCTCCGGAGGTTAGAGCCCGAAGTAGTTGAGGTGCATCGCCGACCGCACTTCATGAAGGGTCTTGCGCGCTTCCTCACGTGCGCGCGCGCTGCCCTCCGCGATGATCCGGTCGACCGCCTTCGGATCAGCCGCGTATTGCGCCCGGCGCTCACGAATCGGCCCGAGGAACTCTTCGAGCGCGACGATGAGCTTCTCCTTTACCTCGACGTCTCGGACCGAGCCCTCGCGGTAGCGGCGCTTCAGGTCCTCGACCTCCGCCTTGTTGGAGTTGAACGTGTCGTGGTAGGCGAAGACGGGGTTTCCCTCTACGCGGCCGGGCGTTGTCGCGGTCACACGGTTCGGATCGGTATACATGCCGCGGACCTTCTTCTCGACCGCCTTCGAATCGTCGGTCAAGAAGATCGCGTTACCGAGGCTCTTCCCCATCTTTCCGGCGCCGTCGGTGCCCGGCAGCATCCCGCCTTCGGGAATGAGCGCCTCCGGCACCGGGAAAACCGGCCCGAAGAGCTCGTTGAACCGTCGCGCAATCTCGCGCGTGAGCTCGACATGGGACTCCTGGTCGCGGCCAACTGGGACCAGGTCTCCTTTGACCATGAGGATGTCGGCGGCTTGAAGAATGGGGTAGCCGAGAAGTCCGTACGAGGGGACGGCCAGGTTGTGGTCGCGCATCTGGTCTTTCAGCGTCGGGATCCGCTGCGCTCGCGGCACGCTCACGAGCATGGCGAAATAGAGGAAGAGCTCCGTGACCTCGGGTATGAGCGATTGCAGGTAGATCGTGGTCTTCCTGGGATCGATCCCGACGGCGAGGTAGTCCGTCACCAGCTCGCGGATGTTCGGCCCGATCTCCTGGAGGTCCGCGACGCGGGTCGTGAGCATGTGGTAGTCGGCGATCAGAAAGAAGCTCTCGTACTCCTCCTGCAGCTTCACCCGATTCGCGAGCGTCCCGTAGTAGTTGCCGATGTGGAAGCTCTTCGCGGTCGGGCGATCGCCCGTGAGGATGCGCTTCCGCGTCTTCATCGCGGAAGTCGAAGGCTGCCCGACAGCAGTGGCCTGCGCGCTCATGGGAGATGCGATGGTACAGGCAGCACGCCCGCGAGCTCCTCTGCAACGAGAGCGCCGACCTCGTCTCGTTTGCCCACGAAGAAGTGGTCGACGCCGCTCACCGTCGCGATGCGCGCGTGCGGAACCGCGGCGCGGAGCTCGTCCGCGGTTCCGAACTGGTCGTTCTCCGCGGCGACGATGAACGTAGCGTCCGGGATCATCGGAAGCGCCCGCGGCGCCAAGCTCAGGTCCTTCGTGCCGACGCCGACAAGGGCGACGGCGTCGGCATGGCCGCCGCGCTCGAGGTACGCCAGGATCTGGAACGCTCCGAAGCTGTACCCGACGAGGCCAACGGGGAGCCCAGGCGCGATCGCGCGCGCGTACGCGACTGCGGCGGCGACGTCGTCGGTCTCGTGGCGACCGCCGCTCCACTCTCCCGCGCTCGCGCCGACGCCGCGGAAGTTGAAGCGCAGCGCGTACCACCCGCGCTCCGCGCAGGCGCGCGCGATCGCGGCCATGATCGGGGTGCGCATGGTTCCGCCGTGCGTCGGTAGGGCATGCGCGATGACGACGATCGCCGTGGGCTCGACGTCGGGTATGCGCAGCGTCGCCTCGAGCCGGTCGTCGATCCGCCGCGCTTCCTCACGCACGTAGGAAGTCTGCGGGAACCGGCGTCGCTGGGCGGCTGTATAGGCTTTCGACATGCGGCCGCTCGTCGCTCGCCTCGGCCTGCTCGCACTCATCGCCGCGGTCGCTTGCCAGGCGGCTCCGACCCCGGGACCCTCGTCGAGTCCAAGTGCGAGCTCCGTTGCCGCGAGCGCCTCCGCTACCCCCGCACCGTCGCCAACGCGGACCTATCCGACCCGCGAGGGCACATGCGCGATGCGAGTCAGCGAGAGCTTCACCCTTGCGAACGACCTTAGCTGCGCGGGCGACGGAATGGTCATCGTTTCCGACAACATCACAGTCGATCTCGGCGGACACACCCTCACCGGTCCCGGAATGGGCCCGCAGACCTGGCCGCTCCCCCAGCTCGACAGCGTCGGCGTACGCGCCGGAGGCCATACCGGCGTGACCATTCGCAACGGGAAGACGACCGCGTTCTCGACCGGCATCTACTTCATCGACATGGTGTCGAGCTCGATCGAGAGCATGACCACGTTGCGCAACCGCTTCGGCTTTTACATCCACGCGTCGCAGAAGATCACCGTCAAGGACTCGGACGTCGAGTTCAACATCTACGGCCTGCACCTGCAGAACTCGGACGACTGCGTCCTGGTGAACAACCTGCTCGCGCGACAGACCTACAACAGTCCCGGCGGCTACGGCCTGTACTTGTACGCGAGCTCGCGAAATCGGGTGACCGACAACACCATCGACTCGAACATCAACTGGGGGATCTGGTTTAGCGACGCGAAAGAGAACGTGATCTTCCACAACAACGTCGTCGGCAATAACCCGCCGGTCAGTGACAACACCGAAGGGTCCAACGTCTGGTACGACAAGCAGACGAAGGAAGGAAACTGGTGGGCCGACTACAAGGGCAAGGATGCCGACAACGACAGCATCGGCGATACCCCCTACCCGATCCTGGGCCCGGGCGGCATGGTCGACCCGTATCCGTTCGTCGCGAAGGACGGCTGGAAGACCAAGCGCCGCGCGACGATCGACCACTACGAACCCGCCGCAGCGCGCCCGGCGCGCGCCGTTACGGTCATCGCGCTTGCCGGCGGGAGCGCGTACACGGCGCGGCCGGGCGACGACCGCGCGACCCTGTCGATCATTGGCGTTTCGCAGATCGCGATGGGAACCGACGAGCGCACGCTCTACGCGGCCTCGGGCAAGACCGTGATGGCGCAGGACATCGTGACCGGCGAGACGCGCGATCGCTCGTCGTATGCCGTGGATGGCATCGTGGCGGCGAACCGCGACGGCCACTCGGTGCTCGTCGTCGGACCACAGGGCGCGGAGCAGCGTGACCTCAGCACCGGCCAGAGCGAGTTCTTCGACTACCACGGGAGCGCCGAAGTCCTCGCGCCGAGCTACAAGCACAACCACGTGTTCGTGGCGACGCCGCGAGGCATCGACCTTCTCTACCTGAACCTTGGCGGCCGCACGCCATACACGATCCCGCTCGACGGAGCGCCGAGCGCGATGGTCATGGCGGGGTCGGGCACGCGCATCTACGCCGCGATTCAGGGAAAGCGCCTCGTCGACATCGTGGACACCGAGCAGTACGCGGTCGTGGACCGCATCGCCACCGACGTTGTCCCGACGTCGCTCGCGATCTCGCCGCGCGAGGACATCCTCTACGTTGGGTCGGCGAGCGGAGTCGAGGCGGTCACAATTCGGGACCGGTCGCTGGTGTCGTCGGCGGCTTTCCTCGGTTCGGTCGTCGACCTCGCGGTCTCCCCGAACGGCGACCAGCTGTACGTCGCGCTCGCGGGCCTCACCCATGCGATCGCCGTGCTGGACGCGCCGCACCTTCGTGTCGCCCATGTCATAGAGCTCGACAACGATCCAAGTCGCATCCTGGTGGCGAGCTACTAAGTAACCCATTTCGCAAATCGCCTCGGACACGTTAGAAAGGGCGCAGTGGGGCGGACCGCCGCGACAATCGAAGCGCGCGAGCGCGCCCACCTGCTTGTCCGGCTCGCGGCCATCGCCCTGGGCGGAACCCTCGTCCTTCTGGCCGGCGTCGGGGCAACCTCGCTCGCCGCCCTCATTCTCGTGCTGTATCTCGCGGCCGCGGTGACGGTTCGGTACTACCCCCCACTTCAGAGGGCCCCCTTCATTGTCCCGGTCCTCGACGTGGCCGCGGTCACCGGCCTCGTGGTCGCCCTGCCTCTAGAGCTCGGCCCGTGGATCCTCTACGCGTTCGCGATCGGCGTCGCTGCCCTGCGGTCGGGCCCCATCGGTGCCGTCGCGGCGACGGCGCTCGCCGTTGTTGGCTACGACGCCGCTCTCGTTGCCCGCGGCGAGCAGGCACACGCTACCGACCTCTGGCCGGTGCAGGCGCTCATCGCGATCGGGCTCGTGATTGCCGAGATCGTTTGGGCCATGGGCCGCCAGGATCTCGACACGCTCTGGTCGCGCATTCACGCTCGCGCGCTCAGCGGCCTTACGCGGCAGCGCGAGCCAGACGAGCTACTACGCGCTCTCGTTCCCGAACTCGCCCGTCTTCAGAGCGTCCGCGGCGCGTGGGTCTGGGCGCTCGCTGCCGATCAACGCGTGAGCACCAGCGTCACCGCTGGCGCCGCCCCACCGGCCGAGATGATCCTCTCCGCCGACGCCATGCGCGCGCTCCGAGCTCCGGTCCCGCTGGAGCGCATCGTTCCGGAAATGGCGGGGCTCGCGATCCCGATCTCGGTCGACCCGCCCCTCGTGATCGGAGTCGCGCTCGAGCCGATCAAGGACGAGGATCGTGCCACCACGACCGGTGCGATCCATGACCTGGTCGGAGACGCGGCTTCGCTGCTCGGGGCGGCATATGAGCGGACGCGCCGCGAGGCCGAGATCCAGGCACTCGAGGCGACCGTGCGGGCGATGGCGGAGATCAACGGCGAGCGCACCCAGGCCGGCATCCTCGCCTCGACGGTCGTCGAGGCCGGCCACATGGTCACCGGACGAGCCGCCATCGTCCGCCCGACTGAACAGACCGTGGTCGTCGGCGATCTTCCCGGCGGCGCGCTCGCGGAGCTCGCCCGCGATCGGCGTCTTCCGGCGGTCGTCGGCACGAACGAAGCACCCCTCGCCGCGCAAACGCTCGGCCCGGACACGACCGTCGCCCTCGTCGGCATCTCCGACGGACGCGTCCTCGCCGCGATCGGGCCTGCGGAGATGCTGACGGCGCGACTCCCTCTCCTCGAACGCCTCGCCCATGCGGCCCGCGATCGGCTCGCCATCGTCTCGGAGCGCGACGCCGTCCAAATCGCGGCGAACGAGCTCGGTCGCGATGTGGAGACCCTCGGCGGCGCGTTACGCGCGAAGGAAGACGCGCTCGCCACCGCGGTGCACGAGCTTCGCAATCCGCTCACCGCCGTCCACGGCTACGCGACGCTCATGTCGCGGAACCTGCAGGCCGTGCAGGGTCAGCTCACGCAGCTCGAGCGGCTCATGGCCGACCTGCTAAGCGCCGAGCAGCGGACCGAGGGCGGCGGCGAGGCGCCCGTCGATGCGGTCAGCGGAGCCCGCGAAGCGATCGCGCGTGCGCGGGTTCGGGGCGCGCGGATCGACCTCGAAGCGCCGACGGCGCCGGTGCGTTTCGCGATCGGCGAGGCGCGGTTCGCGCAACTCCTCGACAACCTGATCTCCAATGCGATCAAGTACTCGCGGCCCGAAACGCCGATCCTCGTCACGATCGCGGTCGAGAGCGCAGGGGCAGCTGGGCGCGAAGCGACCGGAAAGGTCAGCGTGGCCGACCACGGGATCGGCATTCCGCCGGAACAGCTCGCCCGGGTCTTCGAGCGCTTCTATCGCGTCGGCGGAACGGCCGACGCGGTCGCGGGACAGGGGCTCGGCCTCTCGATCTGCAAGGAGATCGTGATGGCGCACGGCGGCAGGATCTGGGCCGAGAGCAAAGGGCCCGGTCACGGAAGCACGTTCTCGTTCACGCTCCCTCTAGCGGTGGCCGCTCCAACGACGTAGGCGCGGGCAGCGTCGGGGAGAGCAGCGCCGAGGTCTTCTTCGCTCGGCCCCTCGTGGGATCGCTCTGGACCGCCGGGGAGGGGCCGCTCGCTCAGAAGACCCCGACGCTGCTCCACCCGGCCGCTCGATCTGCGTTAGGCCGGTCCCATGTGCTTCTCGAAAAAGTGCACGACTTTCGGCCATGCATCCGTGCGGTTCTTCGCCTTCGCGAGGCCGTGACCTTCGTCCTCATAACGCAAGTACTCGACATCCCGTCCGCGCGAGCGGAGCGTCGAGACGATCTGCTCCGCCTCGTGCACCGGCACGCGCGGATCGTTGGCGCCGTGGATGACCATGAGCGGCGCCTCGATGCGGTCGATGAAGTTGAGGGGCGAGATCGATTCGAGGAAGTCCGCGTCTTTCTCGGGATCGCCATATTCGGCGGCGCGGAGCGGCCGGCGCCAAGGCGCGGTCCGGGCGAAGAACGTCGCGAAGCTCGCGATGCCCACGATGTCGACGGCGGCGGCCCATTTGCGCTCGGCGCAGAACGTGATCGCCGCGAGCGTCATGAATCCACCATAGGAGCCGCCGATGACGCCGATGCGATCGGCGGGCGCCACGCCCGATGCCGCGAGCCACGCCGCCGCAGCGTCGAGATCTTTCACCGAGTCCATGCGAAGGCGAACGTCGTCAAGGGACATGTACGCGCGCCCGTAGCCACTCGAGCCGCGGACGTTCGGCTGAAGGACGTTGAATCCCGCGGCGACCAGTGCGACCGTGAGCGGGTTCCAGAGGGGCCGCGCTTGCCCCTCGGGACCGCCGTGCACCTGCACCACGGTCGGGCGCGCGCCTTTCGGCGCACCGCGCGGGCGCAGGAGGAAGCCGGGGATCATCCGCCCGTCGAACGATCGCCACGAGACGAGCTCTTCGCTCGGGAGTTCGTTGGCGGGCACGGCAACCTGCGCCGGGACCGCGAGTTCTGCGGTACCGTCAGGACCGATGAGGTAGATCTCCGACGGCATGTAGAAGCGCGAGAGGGCGACGGCGACGGTGCCATCGTCGGCGAGCGCCAGGCTCTTTCCTATGATGTCGGTAGCGAGTGCGCCTCGAGGGAGGCTCGAGAGGGTCCGGTCCTTGCCACCCTCGACGACGTGAACTTCTGAGTAACCGTCAACGTTCAACGCGTACGCGAACCGCTCGCCGGTCACGACAAGATCCTCGACCTCGTGCTTCGCCTCCACCACATATCTGAACGTGCCGTCCAAATCGATCCGGGCGACTCCCACGAGGTCTCGATCGCGGTCCGATCGGACCAAGATGGCATCGCCAAGAGCCTGCGCGTCGGCGTGCATCGCCTCCGGTTCGTTGGGTGTGAGTAGGCGCGTCTCGCCGCCAGGGTCGACCAGAGTGAGATGGTTCCGGTCACTGCGGCCGCGGTTCGTGGTGACGACGATCCGCCCGTCCTCGAGGCCAGTCGCCCCGAAGCCGGTCCCGTCATTGCGGAAGACGATGTCCGGGATCCCGGAATCGGTAAACCGGTAGAGGTCGAAATACCGCTCGTCGCGAAGGTTCGCGAACGCGCAGAAGCCATGCGGCAAATCCACGAGGTGATGGATCCGGTCCGGCCGGTCGGTCACCCTGCGCGCCCCCCCGGCACCGTCCACGGTCCAAATTGCCCAGCGCTCATTGCCACCCTCGTCCGCCTCGTAGACAAGGCGTCGCCCATTGCGCTGGTCGTAGTAGTTCCCTACTCGGTCGCAGTCGTACGTCAGGCGGCGAGGAAATCCGGGCGCGGCCCATGGGTCGGAGTGCGCTGGCGCGTTTGGACGAAGACTCCACAACTGCATGGTCCCCGTAATGTCGGTGACGTAGTACAGGGTTAAACCATTTGGCGAGAACGAGACACGCTGCGCTCCGCGCGCGTCGAGGATTCGTATCAGAGAAGGGGGCACCACCCGAGTCTGGCATGGCGGGTGGACAATGTGCCGCGGTGGGTGGTCGCGGCCTCGCGGTAGCGGTGGTCCTCGCGTCCCTCGCGTGCGCGTGCGCGTCCGGCGGCGGGATCGCCGCGCCTTCGACGACAGGACGGTCTGATCCCGTCATCACCGAGACGGTGATCCAGTCAGGGCTCATCGTTCCGTGGGAAGTTGCGGTCGCGCCGGACGGCCGGATGTTCGTCACCGAACGACCCGGAACCATCAGCGTCTTCGAGAGCACCGCGCCGATGGCCAAGCGCGTCGCATCAACTCAGGTCTCCGGCGTGAGAGCGATGGGCGAGGCTGGCCTTCTGGGCTTGGCGCTCGATCCGTATTTCCCGAGCAACCAGCTTTTCTACGTTTGCGAATCGCGGCTCGACCAGGGCGAATGGCGCAACGAAGTGCTGCGCTATCGCGCGTCGGGGAACGCGCTCACGGAGGACAACACCATCCTGCGCACCGGGATCGTCGCCAGCGGCCTGCACGACAGCTGTCGCATGCGCTTCGGACCCGACGGCAAGCTCTGGATCGCCACCGGCGACGGCGGCGTGCCCGCTCGGGCACAGGACGCGACTTCGCTCAACGGGAAGGTCCTCCGGCTCAACGCCGACGGCTCCGTCCCGAGCGACAACCCCACCCTCAAGGGCCAATCCGCACCATCCGTGGTCTACGCCCTCGGACTCCGGAATCCGGGTGGTCTGGCCTTCGATCCGCGGACCGGCATCTGCTTCATCGCCGACGCCGGCGATCAGATGCAGGACGAGATCGACGAGGTCTCGGCAGGCGCGAACTTCGGGTGGCCGGCAGCGCTCGGACCGAATGGCGCGAGCCGCGGCTTCGTCGATCCGATCTGGAGCTCCGGCACCTCGACGCTCGCGGTCGGGGGCGCTGCGTTCCTCTCGGGTCCGGACTGGGGTGCGTGGGCCAACTCGCTCGTCGTTACGACGCTCAAGGAGCAGGACCTCCGGCGGTTCACCGTCGACGAGAGGCACGCGACGCAGCATGAAATCCTTCTGGACCAGAAATACGGCCGCCTCCGCACCGTGACGTCGGCGCCCGATGGTTCGATCCTCGTGGCGACCAGCACCGGCAGTGGAGACCGCATCATTCGCATCGCACCCACGCGCTAGAGGCGACGAGCACGGTCGCTCTCGGGATCTCCGCAGGGATCGTGCTGTCAGGCCTCGTGGTGGTGCTCGCGTTCGTCGGTCTCACTCCAGCGTTCTCGTGGGTGCCGGAGGTGCCACTCCTTGGGGTCTCCGTCCTCATCCCGCTGGTCGGCTATGCGGTCACTGGCTACCGCGCCGGGAGGCGCTCTGGACGCGTGACGAGCGGCGTGATCGCAAGTGCGGTCGCGGGCGTCGTGAGTGGCTTCGCCGGAGGGTTGTCATTCGTCCTCTTTGACAAGCCGCTCCTCAACATTCCGGCCGGGATGGCGCTCGGGTGCATCGCGGGCGCCGTGTGGGGAGCGCTCGGCGCGATCGTCAGTCTCCGGCCTCGGCAACGGTAGGCGCAGGTTCACCGCCGAAGGAAGCGGCCATCCGTCGCGACGGCGACTTCCCCGCGGATGACCAGACGGGCGAGGCGCGTCGATAATGCGGCCGCGTCAAGTCCGACACGACGCGCGAGGGCGTCCGGATCGGCTGGCGAACCAGCCAGCGCATCGAGGATCCGCGCATCGAGATCGTCCGGGTCGTCGCTGTGCGTTCGGACGCGGCCGCCAACCGCTTCGAGCAACGTCGCCGCATCAAGAAGCGCTTTCGCTCGTCCTGTCGCTATGAGGGCGTTCGCGCCCATCGAAGCGCCCACGCCGATCGGACCTGGCACCGCGTAGACCGGACGTCCGAGCTTGCGAGCCTCACCCGCCGTGATGAGCGCGCCCGAGCCGACCGGCGCCTCGACGACAACGGTGAGCTCGCCGAGCGCGGCGATCGTCGCGTCGCGCTGCGCGAAGGTCCATTTCTGCGGAGGCGCTTCGGGAGGGAACTCCGAGATCAGCGCTCCGCTCGACCGGATCGCGTGGGCGAGCCTGCGTCGTCTGCCGCGAACGTCCGCAAGGTACGACGCGATCCCCGCACCGAGCAGCGCGACGGTTCGTCCCTGTCCCTCGAGCGCGCCGTCGTGCGCCGCGCTGTCGACGCCCTGGGCGAGCCCCGAGACCACGACGATCCCCGCGCCAGCGCAAGCGGCGGCGAGCTCTCGAGCGACGCGCGCTCCGTACGGCGTCATGCGACGCGTACCCACGATGCTCACGGCGCGTCCAGCCAAGACGCCGCAGTCGCCATCGAGCCACAACGGATCGGGCGGAAAGCGAAGATCCAGAAGCCGCGCCGGATAGCGCGGGTCTCCCGGGCCGATTCCGATCACGGATCGGAGCGGAGAAGCAACGCAAACGCAACGTCCTCGGACCGCAGGCCTTCGCGTCCGGCGAGATCCGCGGCTGTTCGAGCAACGCGCAGCACGCGGTGGTAGCCGCGCGCAGAAAGCCGCCGGGCCCGGGCGGCCTCGGCCAGCAGGCTTTCCGTTTCCGAGTCGACGGCGCAGAAGCGCTTCACCTCGGCCACGCTGAGGTCGGCATTCACGCGGCGGCCGGTCGTGGGGAGACGCGCGCGCATCGCCTCGCGCGCGGCCAAGACGCGGTCACGCACGTCCGCGGATCGCTCGCGGCCCTCATCGCGCAGCCGCTCGAACGGGACGCGCGGAACGTGCACCCGAAGGTCGATACGGTCCAGCAGTGGACCCGAGAGCTTGCTGCGGTAGCGTTCGATCTGCTCTGGAAGGCACGTGCAGTCGCGCTCGGCGTCACCCCAGAAGCCGCACGGGCACGGGTTCATGGCCGCCACCAGGACGAATCGCGCGGGGTATGTGGCGGCGCCGCCGGCGCGCGAGATCGTGATGGAGCGCTCCTCGAGCGGCTCGCGAAGCGTGTCCAGGACGCTGGGCGCGAACTCGGCGACCTCATCCAAAAACAGGGCGCCGCAATGCGCCAAGCTAGCTTCGCCGGGACGTGGCGGAGACCCACCGCCGACGAGGGAGAGATGCGACGCGGTGTGATGCGGCGCGCGAAACGGCCGCGCGGTGAGTACCGGATGCCGCGGGTCGGTCAAACCGGCGACGCTGTGGACAGCGCTCGCGGCAAGCGCTTCAGCATCATCGAGCGGCGGAAGGATCGACTCCAGTGCGCGTGCGAGCATCGTCTTGCCCGTGCCGGGCGGACCGACGAAAAGAAGGTTGTGACCGCCCGCGGCTGCGATCTCGAGCGCACGCTTCGGCGTCTCCTGCCCTGCGATGTCCGCGAGGTCGACCGGATGGCGCGGCGCCGCAGCCCGCTCGGGTACCGGCGTCGGCGCGACGCGGGCGCGGCCCTCGAGGTGGTCCACAACATCGCGAAGCGATGCGAAGCCGAACGCCTCCACCCCGCACGCGGCCGCCTCCCCGGCGTTCGCGCCGGCGGCCAGCACCTCGCGAATCCCGCGCGTCCCGGCGTGGCGGACGCGGGGCATCGTTCCCCGAACGGGTCGGAGCCCGCCATCGAGCGCGAGCTCGCCGAGACAAAGAGCGGTGACCTCAACCCGCAGCTGCCCACTCGCGCGGAGGATCCCGAGTGCGATTGCGAGCTCGAACCCCGTCCCCTCCTTGCGGCGCTCAGCTGGCGCGAGATTCACCGTGACCCGACGGAGCGGAAACTCGAATCCTGAGTTGCGGACCGCGGCGCGCACGCGCTCACGCGCTTCCTGCACGGCCGCGTCGGGGAGACCCACCACGACAAAGGCGGGCAGGCCGTTTGCGACGTCGACCTCGACAGTGACGAGCGCCGTCTCGAGACCCCACAGCGCGCAGGCGGTGACGCGCGCGACGGAGCGCGCGGTCGCATGCCGGTCCAGCGCTGTGATCGCGATAGCGGAAGACATTGCCCGGGCGCGGGCCCACAAGGGATGGGACTCCGGGCCGGTACCCCAGTCCCATCGGGCAGACTAGGTTGCCTTGAGCTGGCGCATGGCCCTCGCACTGTTCGGGCTCGCACTTCTCACGCGCCTTCCGTTCGCGACGACCAATCTCTACGCCCCCGACTCCGTGCTGTACGCGCGCGGGATGGAGCGATTCGACCCGTTCGACCAGCGGCCGCAGCCACCCGGATATCTCTGGTACGTCCTCGTGCTGCGAGGGATCGACCTTGTGACTCACGACCCAAACCGCGCGATGACGATCGTGAGTGCCCTCGCCGGCGCCGCCACCGTCGCCCTCGTTTATCTCCTCGCGGCGCGTCTCTACGACGAGCGCACCGCGAAGGTGTCGGCCGTCTTCGTCCTCACCGCGGTCACGTTCTGGGCGTACGGCGGCGTCGCGTACCCATACGCGCTCCTCGCCGCACTCACCACGCTCTCCGCGCTTCTCCTCTGGCGGGCCATCGATCCGGCGCAGCCACGCCCACGCCGAGGGCTTCATCTCATCGTCGCCTCGATAGCGTGGGGCGTTGCGGTCGGCTTTCGATCAGACCTCGCGATCTTCCTTGCGCCGCTGTGGCTTGTCGCCGCGACGCGCACGCCGATCGTTGCCGCCGGGCTGTCCGCGGCAATCGTCGCTGGACTGGTCGGTGCCTGGGTCTTCGCGAGCGCCCTCGCCGACGGCGGCCTCGCTCGGTTTCTAGAGGCCGTTCAGATCCAGAGCAAGTTCGTCGACGATCGTTACAGCGTCTTCGGAAACGGGCCGATGGCGATCTACCGCAACCTGTACGAGCTCGGGCGCTTTCTCGGGCGCGGGCTCTATTTCCTCATACCGCTCGTGGCCGTTACCGTTCTCTCGGGCGAGGCCCGCCGTATCGAGCTGCGCGATCGCATGCGGACAGCGTTCATCGCGATCTGGCTCCTCACGCCGCTGGTGTTCTACGTGTTCATACACGTCGGGGAATACGGCTACGTCTTCAGCATGCTGCCGGGGCTCGCAATCCTCGCGTCCCGCGGCACGATCGCGCTTGCGAAAGGCATGCGGATGCCGCGCACTTTCAAGTGGATCGTGATGGTCGTCGTGCTCGGCAACGCGGCGATCTACTTATTCAGCGACACACCGCTCTCGGCGCGCGACATAGCCCGACATGACCGCGGGATCGACGAAAAGGTCGCGTATCTGGCGTCGTTCTCGCCGGACTCCACAGAGGTCGTCGCGGCGTACGACGTGGTGCTCGTGGACCATTACCTGCACGGGCCGCCCGTGCTCCGCTACGACCCGGTGGCAAGACCCGAATTCGTCCTGCCGCTTTCCTGCGATGCGCCCGCGCCGCCTCTTCCGTGCGCTGGCACAGACGTTGACGTGGTCCTCTGGGACGACCTGCTGCGGGCTGAGGGGCCTGGCTGGCAGGAGGTTCGGATGCCGCATGGGGCGCGACTCCGGATCGCGCGCGCACCGCGCTCGGGGTCGCTACGGGTGAGTGAGGGCCTCGGAGTGGCGATCGTCCGCTAGCGTCGTCCCGATCCGCCGCCCGACGATCCAGCTCGCGGCAGCGAGGGGCGCGCCGAGGATCGCGGCGGCCACGGGCCAGAGGGAAAGCCACGGGCGCGCCACCGCCTGCTCGTAGTACTGGAAGTAGAGCGATGTGAGGCGCGGCTCGACACCACCAGCCGCACTCGTCGGAGCGGAAGGCGCGAAAAGCAGCATTCGCACGAGCTCCGCCGCGACGAATGCGATGGCGAACGCGAAACCGAGCGCGAGTGGTTGCGCCCATCGGCCGCCGCGCGCGCGCAGGAGGTCGATGGCGATGGCGCCGGTGATCACGAGCGGTGGAAACGCCGGCGGGCGCCAACCGCTCGCGGCAAGGATCACGTAGCCGGCGAGCGCGATGACGCTGTAGGCGAGCGCGGCCCACGTCGCCGCCCACCGGCCGGGAAGCGCGACCGTCGCCATCGCGAGCGTCGCGGGGATGAGCGCCGCGATGAGCAACGGGTAGAAGAAGCCTTCGCGCGCCACCGACGTGACGTAGTAGAAGTTGAGCACGAAGATGCTGACCGCACACAAATTCCCGAGGGTGAACAAACGGAGCAAACGTCGAATCCTGTCGCCGATCGGAAATACGCCGGGCGACGTCGCCGCGAGCCAGCCCAGGAGACCGATCGCGCCGCCCGCGATGCCAGCGAGGTGCGGCGGACTCCAGATGTCGACGTCACGTCCGAAGATCGAATGCCACATGTTGTCGAACGGTCCAGCAAGGATCGTCACGAGCGCGCCCACCCCAATGAGCGCGAGACCGAGCTCGGCGCGAAGCGGGCCCAGAACAAGGGCTCGGCCGCGGATGTGGCGACCGGCCACAGCGGTGCCCGTCGCGATCAGAGCAGCGACGCCCCAGAGGGCCACGCCGGTATAGATGAAGAGGTGCGGCGTGGTCCAGAACGTGTCTCGTCCGAAGATCCGATGCCACGACACGTCCCATCCCGATCCGAACCAGCTGAGAAGAGTGCCAACGAGTCCGACGACGAGGGGGATCGCCGTGCCCGTCCGGGTTATGTCCAGGCGCCGAAAGGGCAGCGCGATAGTCGCCATGACTGCTGATTCTATGAAGCCTCGATGAGCTCTACCTGGGTCCCGTCGATTCCCACAGTGAGCGCGGCGATCACGACCCGCCAGCGCGCGTCGCGCTCGCCACGCATGGCCAGCCAGCCGGCGCCGAGGCGCGCAAGGCGTCCAAGCTTCCGACGATCGACCGCCTCCGCCGCCGCCACGAACGACCCCGCGCTCCGCGTCTTCACCTCGACGAACACGTAGCCATCGCGATCACGACAGACCAGATCGATCTCACCGAAACGCGTACGCTGATTCCGGGCGACGACGCGGAGGCCAGAGCGGACGAGCTCGATCTCAGCCGCGCGCTCTCCCGCGAGCCCTAAGGCGCGCCGATCCACGCGGAGACAATCGGCTCGTCATTGCGTCGGCGTGATCCGGATGACCCGGTCGGCCGACCCGTTGCTCGTTGTGAGGTAGAGCGACCCATCGGGGCCCTGCCGAGCCGTCCGCAGCCGTCCGTACGTCCCATCGAAGAAGATCTCGCGCTGGGTCGCGACCGCACCGGCCAGCGTGAAGCGGCGGAGATCCGACTCCTTCAGCGTAGCCACGAAGAGCGATCCGTCATACGCGCCCCACTGGACGCCGCGCGCGAAGTCGGCGCCGCTCGTCGCGAGCGTCACATTGCCGGACGACCACGCCGGGTCGACGAAGCGCGGATCGCCGCACGGCCCGCGGCAGATCGGATACCCGTAGTTCGCGCCCGCGCGAAGGATGTTGATCTCGTCGTGCGTATCGTCGCCGTGCTCGACCTCGATCGCGCGGCCGGTGCCCAGCTCAAAAGTCAGACCCTGCGGGTTCCGATTTCCCATCGTGTACACGGCGGTGCGTGCCGTCGCGCCCGGCATGATGGGGTTGTCGGCGGGGATCGTGCCGTCGCCGTTCACGCGTAGGACCTTTCCGTTCAGCACGTTAGGGTTCTGCGCATTCGCCAGGTCCCCGGCGTCGCCCATCGTCACCCAAAGCTTGCCGTCCGGACCGAACCGGACGCGACACCCGTCGTGGTTACTGTTCGCGCGCATGCCCGAGCGGATGACGTAGCCGTCGAACAACGGTGCGTTCCCGTTCATGCGGTACCGCAACACCTGATTGAGCCACTGACCGCCGTCGTTCACCGACACGCACACGTAGAGGAGGTTGTTGGTCGCGAAGCTCGGATCGAGCTCGATGCTCATGAGACCTGACTCGCCCGACGCGTTGATGTTCGGAACCGGGAACACATTGGCGAGCTGCGTCGCGTTCGGCGCGGCGCTCGCGTAGATGAGGATGTTGCCGACACGCTCTGTCACGAACATGCGACCGTCCGGCGCGAACGCGAGATCCCACGGGATCGCGAGGCCCGATCGCACGACGGTGGCGACAAGCCGCGGCACGGCGCCCGCGGACAGCGGCACGGTGATGGTGAAGAAAACGCCCTGATCTTCCATCCACGTGGTGCCGTCGATCACCGGGCGGACGTGCAAGGAATATGAGCCCGCGGTCTGCGGCGCGCGCACCTGGAAGGAGAACGTGGCGTTCGTCCCCGGCGGGACGGAGGTTTCGGTCTGCGCCGCGACGCGATTCGCCGAGAGCCAGTTCACGCTGAGCGGCGCCCACTGCACGTCGTCCTGGTTGATGCCGAGACGCGCCTCCTGCCCAAGCGCGCCCTTCGTCCATGTCTCTGTGCCGGTGTTGCGGAAGACGATCGTGAGCAACGCGCTCACCTGACCCGGCTGCAATGTCGCGTAGGGCGACTGGCTCACCCACGCGCTGTGAAATCCCGGGTCGCTCACCACGAGAACGAAGACGCCCTCATCCTCGAGGTGCTGCACCCCTTCGAGCACAGGGTGGAGCGCGAGCCGGTAGGTGCCAGGCGTTGACGGCGCGCGCAGCACGAACGTGAACGTCGCGATCGCGTTGGGAGCGACACTCGCCTCGATCGTCGTGGCGACGCGATTCCCGCTCAGCCACCCGACGGCCATACCCGCGTCCGCCGCGGCCGTTGAGTCCCCGCTCGTCGCGAGATTCACCTGCCGGCCGGCGAGCCCCCTCTGCCAGGTTTCGGTCCCGGTATTCCGGAAATGGATCGTGTATGAGATCGCCGCGCCTGATCGCAACGTCGGCCACGGCGACTGATCGACCCATGCGGCGTGAAAGCCGATCGCGGCGACTGCGGGCTGGGCGAGAAGCGAAGCGAGAAGGAGCGGCGCAAGCAACGCCAGGCCGATCGTTCGCGGTGTCATCGCTCCGTTAACGCGTTAGAGATCCTTCTCGTACGAGATCCAGGCGGGCTCCTTGGCGAAGCCCATGGTCTCGTTGATCGACAGCATCGGCCGGTTGTGGACGTCGTTCCACGTCTTGATGTGATCGATGCCTCTGTCGATCGCGTACCGCACTGTCCGCAGCTTGAGCGCCATGGCAATGCCCCTGCCGCGCGCCCCGCGCCGAACACCCGTTATCCCTTGCCAGAGAAACGTCGGGTCGTCGAGCGAACGGAACATGTTCGAAACGCCGAGGTACCAGCCGTCTTTGTCGATCGCGATGAAGAAGGCGTCGAGGAGCGCGCTCGGCGCGTCGATGTCGTCCCTTCTGAACTCTTCGAAGGAGTGCCGCGAGGGTGGGTCGACGCTCGGCACGTCCATCCGGCAATCCTCGTTCAGCTCGAAGGCCTTCTGGAGAGCGCCGGTGTCGCGCCGCATCTCCTCGGCGAGTGTGGTGATGCGGATGCCCTGCTTGGCTACGCGATCGCCGGCCGTGGCGAAGCGAGAGAAGTCGAACCCCTTCACGAAAAGGCGAGATTCCCAGTCGCGCTTGACCTCGCGGTACCCGCGCTTGGTGAGAAAGCGGACGCCGTCGGTCATCGACTCCTTCGCCGAGGCTCCGAGGGCTCGGCCGCCACGCTCGGTGACCGCCGCGAGGAGCTCCTCATACAGGCCGGTGCCGTAGCCGCGTCCGCGCAGGTCGGGAAGCACGGTGAGGTCGATCCGGTACTTGGTCGGGATGAACGCCCAGCGCATGTGGTTCACCTGGCCGTACCCGGCAACCCGCCCGGAGTCCTCGGCGACAAGACGCAGCTTGAAGTACTTGCTGTGATCCCAGGTCTCGTCCCAGTGACGCCACTCTTCGACCGTCTCGCCGTAATCCGGGTACGACGCCTTGCCCACCGCGACAAGGGCGGGATAGTCGGCGGGCGTCGCTGGGCGGACGGTCGTTCTCGGGGAGGTCTTCACGGCTCGCGAAATCTAGACGACGCGGTCTGCGTCGAAAACGTCAACTCGGTGACACTCCCACGGGCTCGAGGTCGAGCGTGACCTGTTGCTCAGCGGACAACATGATGCGCACCGTACCGAAGTCCTGACGGTGGAACGGCGTGACGCCGAGTTCGCGCAAGGCCTTGCGGTGATCGATGGTCGGGTAGCCGCAGTTGTGCTCCCATCCGTAGCCGGGGTATTTCGTCGCGAGCTTGGCCATGAGGCGGTCACGCGTGACCTTCGCGACGATCGACGCGGCGGCGATCGAGAACGATTTCGCGTCGCCCCTCACGATCTCGGTGTGCCTGCCGGGCGCGAACGCCGGATCGAGGATGCGTCGCCCGTCCACGAGGACCCAGTCGTACTCGCCGATCTGGCGCAGCGCTCGCAACATCGCCACGTGACTCGCGTGATAGATGTTCAGGCGGTGGATCTCCGCCAAGGACGCGGCGCCGATGCCGACCTTTACCACCCGGCCGCGGATTGAATCGAGGAGCCCTTCGCGCTGGAGACGCGTAAGCACTTTCGAGTCGTTCACCTTGCGGATGAGCTTGGTGTCCGGCGTGACCATGCACGCCGCCGCGACGACCGGGCCCGCGAGCGCCGCCATGCCGACCTCGTCAACGCCGACCACACGCAGGAGCCCTTGCGCCCATAGGCGCTTCTCGTTGTTAAGAGATGGCAATGCGGGTAGGTTCGCGGACCGGCACGGGGCCGGTCAAGTCATCGCCGCTTTTCGCGGAGAGTCGCGGCCTTGCCCACTCGCTCACGAAGGAAGTACAGAGCCGCGCGGCGCGCGTGGCCATGGCGCACGAGCTCGATCTTCTCCACGCGGGGCGAATGGACCATGAAGGTGCGCTCGACGCCGATGCCGCTCGCGATTCGCCGTACGGTGATCTGCTTGTCGACCCCGCCGTTGCGGACGCGAAGCACGGTGCCCTCGAAGTTCTGAAGGCGCTCGCGGTTCCCTTCGACGACCCGTACGCTCACGCGCACGGTGTCTCCGGGCCGGATCTCGGGCAGATCGGCCTTCAGCTGCTCTCGGGCAAGCGTGTTCAAGAGGTCATTCATAGGAATGGCTAAGGCACTCACGAAGTAAAGGGAGTCTAGCAGCAACTAACGCTTTGCCTTCTTCAGACGATCCAGGATCGTCACATGGGACACCCCGAAGTGCCGTGCGAGCTCGCGAACGGTGAGACCCGCGCTTCGCATCTTCGAGACCTCCGCGGCTGTCGGACCGCGCTGTCCGCTTCGCGGAGGCCGCAGGCGGACCCCCGCTGCGCGAAGACGGGCACGCACTGTGGCGGGCGAGATCCCGAAGCGCGCCGCGATCCGGTACGACCCGACTCCGGAGCTGTAGGCCGCTTTCAGGTCGGCGTCAGAGACCCGGTCGCGGGTGGGGGGTCGCGGCAGCCGCGCTCGCTCAGCCGGGGTGAGCACAGCGCGCTCAATGAGGTCGGGCCGCCGCTCGACGGTGCGGCGGACAGCTTCGGCGCGGCGCCACCGCGCGATCGCCGCGTGATCCCCCGAGAGCAGTACCGACGGCACGCGGCGGCCCTCGTGCTCCACGGGTCTGGTGTAATGCGGACCTTCGAGAAGACCTTCGGTGTGCGACTCGTGGGTTAGCGACTCCGCTTCGATCACGTCCGGGACGAGACGCGTGACCGCGTCGATCACGACCATCGCGGCGAGCTCGCCGCCGGTCAACACGAAGTCGCCGATCGAGAGCTCCTCGTCGACGTCGCCTTCGATGACGCGCTCGTCGATGCCCTCGTAGTGCCCGCAGACGATCACCAGATGCGGGAGCTCCGCGAAGCGGCGCGCCGCCGCTTGATCGAAGAGCGCGCCCTGCGCGCTCATAAGGACGACGTGACCGCTTTCCCCCTTCGTCGCGCGGATCGCGCGGGTGAGCGGCTCAGGTTTCAGCACCATCCCGGCGCCGCCGCCGTACGGAGCGTCGTCCACGATGTGATGGCGGTCGGTCGCCCATTCGCGGATGTCGTGGACGTTGAGGTCGATCTGCCCCGCCGCCCGCGCGCGCGCGACGATGCTTTCCGCGAACGGGCTCTCGAACATTTTTGGGAAGAGCGTGAGCACGTCGATGCGCGGGGTCATCCAAGGAGCTCCTGCGGCACGACGACGACCCGTCCGCCGGCGATGTCCACCTCGCGGACCACCGAGGCGATGGCCGGGAACAAGAGCTCCTCGCGCGAACCTTCCGCGCGCACCACGAGCACGTCGGTCTCCCCGGCTCGCAGCACTTCGCTCACGATGCCGAGCGCTATTCCGTCGGGCGTTTCCACCTGCAGTCCAAGAAGGTCGGCCCAGAGGTAGGCGTTCTTCGCGGCGCGCCTCGCCTCGGCGCGCGACACGCGCAGGTTGCGTCCGCGAATGCGCTCGGCGTCAGTGCGGCTGTTGTGTCCCTCGAAACGAACGATGGGGACACTGGCAGCACCGCGGACCGAGGCGACGACGAGCTCACCGACCCCGTCACACAGGAGTCGCGACCCTATGCGGAATCGATCGGCGATGTCGGTGCGCGGATGCACCTTCACCTCGCCACGGACGCCGTGCGGCGCGCCAACGACCCCGACGATGGGATCGTCGTTGTTAATACCGCCTGCGGCGCTACCGACGGCGCTCGTGCGTCCGCGTCCGCCAGCGGCCGCGGCCCGCCCTCGCTTGTCAGTCGATTTCGAGGTTGACCTTTGTTCCATCGCGCGTCGCCATCACTTTGAGGAGCGCACGGATGGCCTTCGCGATACGTCCCCCGCGGCCGATCACCTTTCCGACGTCCGGTTCGGCGACCTGTAGGTGGAGCTTGGTGAAGTCGCCGTCCAGCTCCTCGGTGACCACCACGGCCGCGGGATCGTCAACGAGCGCCCGAGCAACGTGCTCGAGAAGCACGCGCATCCGACCAGGCTGCGCCGCCTCGCTCACCGTACTTTCGCCGGGACCTCGTCCTCGGGGATGCCGCTTCGGATGAGGAGAGAGCGCGTCGTCGACGTGGGACGCGCGCCATTCTTGAACCAGTGCCGGGCGCGCTCCGCGTCGACGACGAGGCGGGCGGGCTCGGCCAGCGGGTCGTAGTGGCCGATCGTTTCGATGAATTTGCCGTTTCGGGGCGCGCGCGAGTCCGCGATAACGACGCGGTACGTCGGTGCTTTTGTCTTACCTACGCGGCGCAGACGGATGTGAACTGCCAACTCGGTCGGGATCCTCCTCGCGAATGTCGGTTCGCTGGGCGCGAACACGTCGATGATATGGCATCACATGCCCGTTGGTCCGGGCATACCGGGAAGTCGCGGCAGCCGCCCGCTCTTGGCCATCGACCCCATCTGCTTCATAACTTTGCGCATCTCGGCGAACTGTTTCACGAGCTGGTTCACGTCCGACACAGTCGTCCCCGAGCCCGTCGCGATCCGTCGCCGCCGCGACCCATTGATGAGGGCGGGGTCGGCGCGCTCGGCCCTCGTCATCGACGAAATGATCGCCTCGATCTTGCGCATCTGCTGCTCGGCCTCCGGGCCCTCCGGCAGCTGCTTCGCGATCCCGCCCAGCCCCGGGATCATCTTCAGGAGATCGCCGAGGGGGCCCATCTTCTTCACCTGCTGCAGCTGCGAGTAGAAGTCCTCGAAGGTGAACTGGGCATCCAGGAACTTCTTCGCCTGCGCCTCGGCCGTCTTCTGATCAAGATGCTCTTGCGCCCGCTCGACGAGGGTCAAGATGTCCCCCATCCCGAGGATCCGTTGCGCGAGGCGGTCGGGATGGAACACCTCGATCGCGTCGAGCTTTTCGCCGGTGCCGATGAGCTTCACCGGGACGCCAGTCACCGCGCGTACCGAAAGCGACGCGCCACCACGGGCGTCCCCGTCCGCTTTCGCGAGGACGAGCCCGGTGAGCGGCAGGCGCGAATGAAACACCGTCGCGCTGTCGACCGCGTCCTGCCCTGCCATCGCGTCCACCACGAGAAGCGTTTCGTGCGGCTTGACAGCGGCAACGACCTCGGCGATCTCGGTCATCATGGCTTCGTCGATGTGAAGGCGGCCCGCCGTGTCGACGATGACCGTGTCCCGGCCCTCCGCGGGCGCGGCGGCGGCAAACGTGGCGACATCTGCGGCGACACGGTTCGCGTCGACCGCCCGGACCGGGATGCCGAGTTGCTTGCCGAGGGCGACGAGCTGATCGATCGCCGCGGGACGGTGCACGTCGGCCGCGATCAAGAGCGGATGCCGCCCCTGCTTGCGTAGAAGGTTCGCGAGCTTGGCTGCGGTCGTGGTCTTCCCCGATCCCTGCAGTCCGGCAAGCACGATGACCGTCGGCGGTCGGTCCGCACGCGAAAGTGGCGCGGCCGTGCCGCCGAGCATCTCGACGATCGCGTCATGGACGATCTTCACGACCTGCTGCGCGCCGGTGATGGACTCGAGCACGCGCTCGCCGATGGCGCGCTCGCGAACGGTGGCGATGAGCTGGCGTACGACCTTCAGGTTCACATCGGCTTCGAGGAGCGCCACGCGGACGTCACGGAGCGCCTCGTCGAGATCCGCCTCGCTCACGCGCGGCCGACCGCGAAGTCGCTCGAACGTGTTGGTCAGACGGTCAGAGAGCTGTTCGAACACCAGACACGACTCTAGAGCGTCGCGGCCGCGCTCCTAGTTCAAGCTCAGGCGCGCGGCCTCGACCGCTCTGTCACGAACGTGCACGTGCTCGGCCCCGTCGTGTGCATGTGCAGCTCCGGACGCCCCGATCTCGATCTGGCGAATGAACGCCTCGACGACGATCGGGTTGAGCTGCGAGCCCGCGACCCGCCGCAACTCGGCGACGGCGTCAGCGTGGCCGAGCGCCGGCCGGTATGGGCGTGTCGAGGTCATGGCTTCGTACGTGTCTGCGACGGCGATGATCTGCGCGGCGAGCGGGATCTCATCGCCCTTGAGGCCGTTCGGGTAACCGGACCCGTCGTAGTGCTCGTGATGCGCGAGCACGATCGGGCGGATCCGTTCCAGATTGGGAACCTCGCTGATGAGGTTCGCGCCGATGACCGGGTGCGTCTTCATCTCGGCCCATTCATCTTCGGTGAGCGCCGAAGGTTTCTGAAGGATGTGCTCGGGGATGCCGATCTTCCCGATGTCGTGGAAGAGCGTGCCCAGATTGACGGCGGCGACCTCATCGGGTCCGAGGCCAAGCGCCTTCGCTACGGCGAGTGCGTGCTGCATGGTCGCGTCGGAGTGACCCTGCGTCGAGCGTTCCTTTGCCGCGAGCGAGCCCAGGAGCGCGGCGATGACCGATACATGTGAGGCCTCGAGGCGCTCCGTCGTTCGGTGAAGGTTCTCGTTGAGCGTGACGAGCTCGCGGTTTCGCTCGCGGACCTGCGTCGACTTCATCATGTAGAGCCTGAACGAGTACCACGCGATGCCGAGCGGTAGGACGAACACGATCACTCCGATGACGCCGAGCGACTGGTACGCCAGCGCCAGTGCGGCGCCGTTCACCGCGGTCGCCAGGTAGTTCACCGGCATCCACGCGAAGTTCTGCATCCAGACGTCGACGAAGCGCGCGTTCGACGTCAGCGTGATCACCTCGGCGGTGAGCACACTGTTCACGGCGAAGTACACCGCGGCCGAGACGGCAACCGCGAGCATCGTCGGCACGAACGCGCCGGGCGGCACCATCCCGCCGACGAGCTGGTACGTAGTCGAAGCGAGGTACGTCGACAGCATCATTCCGCCGAAGTTGAAGAGGACCTTCCGCGCGGGCTTCGGCTTCGGTGTGTAGGCATTGACCGCGACGACCACGACCGTCGCCCAGAGCGCCACGGGCGTTCCGAAAAGGACGTAGGCGGCGATCTTCACCGCGAACGCGACGGAGATCGCGCTCGATCGGAAGAGCACGACGGGGTTCCGCTGGGCGACGGCGACGAGCACGAGGATGACGACGAACATCACCGGGTCGATCGTCGTCGTGCGAGCGTTGATCGAGTTCGCGACGAGCACCATCAAGCCGAGCGCGGCGACGGCCCCGATGTAGACGGTCGCCAGTTGCTTCTTCATCAGTCGAGTACCCCCCACTCTCGCTCGCCCTTCCACCCGTTGTGTTTGCCCTTGCCGGTGCTCTCTGGGACGAGCGTCTCCCAGCTGATGTCCTCCCAGGTGACGCCTTCCCACGAGATGTCCTCCCAGCTGACCGCGGTCCAGTTGAACGCTTCCCAGCTGACGTTCTGCCAGGTCACCTCGTCCCAGGAAACGTTTGTCCAGGAGACGTCGGACCACGGCACACCGCTCGAGTCGACGCCGCCATTGAACGCGGGGTCGCGCCAGGTGAGTGGCTGGCCGTAGAGGAACTGGTACATCTGGCCAGCAAATCCAGCGGATACCTGATCGGCGCCGGCGCCGACCGACTGGTCGGTCGCGGTTACCGCAGCGACCGCGTTGACGAGTCCGCTCCCCGTGGCCTCAGGGGATCCGTACGCGAGTGGGATCGCGGTGCGCTTCAGTCGACTCTTGACCTGTGCCGGCGTGAGTGCCGGACTTCCCTCGAGCATCAGTGCGACTACTCCAGTCACGATCGGCGCCGCCATCGACGTCCCGGAGAGTCGGAAGTAGGCGGGCACGAGGGGGTCCAGGCCCGCGACGAGGCGATCCGGCAGCAGGACGTCCAGGGTGCTCCCGGGCGACCGCAGGCTCACGATCTTCCGTCCGGGTGCGGCGAGGTCCGGCTTCGCGAGACCGTCGACGGCCGTCGGTCCACGTGAAGACCACGACGCGAGAGCGTCGTCGACAGTCGTCGCAGTCCCGTTGTCATCGATCGCGCCGACGGTGATCACATACGGATCGCTGCCCGGCGTGGTGATCGACGACGGCTTCGGGCCGTCGTTGCCCGCCGAGACGACGACGGTGAGCCCCGCGAAGACCAGTACCTCGACCGCAGTCGCCAGAGGATCGTTGGTATAGCTCGCGGTGACTGGCGCTCCCGCTGAGAGATTGACGACGCGGATGTTGTAGTCGGTGCGGTGCGCAAGGACCCACTGCATCCCGCCGATGAGTGTCGAGATGGTCGTGGCTCCTGACCCACTGATGACGCGAACATCGACGAGATTCGCGCCAGGCGCAACGCCGGTGTAGGCGCCACCCGATGCCGTGCCGTCCCCGGCGACAAGGCCCGCGACATGAGTGCCGTGCCCGCCCGGGTCGGCCGGCGGCACAAGCACAGTGCCGGTTCCGCCGTTCGTGAAGTCCACCGACGCGACGATTCGGCCAGCGAGATCGGGATGCGGAGCGATACCGCTGTCGAGGATCGCCACACCGACACCCTTGCCGGTCACACCGAGCTGTCGCCAGGCGTCCGGCGCGCCGACCTCGAGGATGGCCGGGCTCGTCGCGAGGGCAGCGCCACCAGTGGGGTCGAAGGTCACATTGATCAGGGCGTCGGCCGAGACGTACTGAACATCGGAGTCGTTCGCAAGAGCGACGATCTCTGCGCCGGTGAGCACGGCGGACGCGCCGCCCACGATGGACAGCGCGCGCCCCGTCTTCCCGTGGGCGCGACCGACAGCCGCAGCGGCACGCTCGGCGTGATGACCATTGTTCTGCTTCGAGCCGGCCTGAACGATGACGGCGAACTCGTCATTCGGACGTGACTGCGCAAGCGCGAGTAGCGCAGAGCTGATTTTTTCGTCGACGCGATGGGTCTTCGCTCCCGCCGGGGTCGCCTGCGTCGCCGTCACGATGACGGCCGCCAGACACAGCCCCGCCCAACGCGTGCCCACCAACCCCCGTTTGCTCACGCAATCCCCCGACGCGGCTTTCCAACCGCGTTCCACCACCCCGTCGGGTGATAGGAAGCACGTTTATCCGCGCGACTTCAATACATACGGCGTGGGTTGACTCCCCTCATACACACGATTGGTACGTTGCATGTCTCGTTCTCGCGCGCATGCTCGTGCTCATGACGCTTGAAGGTTTCGTGTCGAGCGCCGACCTTGCGATCGCGATCTCGATCGCCGCGCTCAGCGTCTCGGCACTGCGAGGCGGACGACGGCCGCGGCGCATGCGGTCGTGGCTCTTCTTCGCTCTCGCGTCGGTGACCCTGGTCGCACACAGCGCGTTCGGTACACAGGGTGAAGGCCTGGCCGACGCGGCCGCGCTCTTCGAGCTCCTCACGCTCGCGCTGTTCGCGATCGGCTTCGTCCTCCTCTATGGTTCGGACCGCGAACAGTTGCGCAGCATCGAGACACGCGCGGAGCTCGATCCGACAACAGGCCTGCTTAACCGTCATGCATTCCGCGAGCTCGTCAGCGCGCACCTGCGCCGACCGCGTCACGGCCCCTCCGCCGTCGCGGTCGTGGATCTCGATGGGTTCAAGGCTGTGAATGACTCTCGGGGCCACCCCGCGGGCGACGAGGTCCTCGGCCTCGTAGCCGCCGCGATCCGCGCGAACCTCCGCGCCCAGGACCTCGCCTCGCGGTACGGCGGCGACGAATTCGTGGTCTTCCTGGCGGACTGCCCTGTCGAGAGCGCGCTTCCGATCATGGAGCGGATCCGCGCGGTCGTCGCCGGCGTGACCGCCGCCTCCGGCTCGACGGTCACGGCATCTGTCGGCCTGGCCCTTTCCACCGAGGGCGGCGCCGAGCTCGACGAGCTGGTGCGCACGGCCGACCGCGCGCTCCTTTCGGTGAAACGCTCGGGCAAAAATCAGCTCCTCGTCGCGGAGACCGTGTAGTCCGTCGAGGCGCCCGGCCTCTTCATGAGCGTGCGGAGCTCCGCCGGTGCGACCTCAGGAGCGTAGAGCCGGCACGATCTCGACGCCGAGCGACGCGTGCGCGTGTCCTGGCGTCAGGAGGCGGGGGAGAGAAGCGCGTTCACGAACGCGGTCGGGTCCATCGGCACGAGGTCGTCCGCCTTCTCACCCACCCCGAGGAGCTTGACGGGAAGCGTGAGCTCCTGCGCGATCGCGAAGACGGCGCCCCCCTTCGCGGTGCCGTCGAGCTTCGTCACGACCAGACCGGTGACGGCAGCGGTCGAAGTGAACTGACGCGCCTGCTGGATCGCGTTCTGGCCCGCGGTGCCATCGAGGACGAGCAGGACCTCATCGGGCGCGCCTTCGCGAGCGCGGCCTGTGACTTTGACGATCTTTGAAAGCTCGTCCATGAGATACCCCTTGGTGTGCAGCCGGCCCGCGGTGTCGGCTATGACGGTGGTGTTCCCGCGAGCGACCGCGGCATTCACCGCGTCGAAGACGACGGCCGCGGGATCGCCATCCGGCTTTCCCGAAACGATCGGTACGCCGACACGCTCGGCCCAGCGCTCCAGCTGGTCGATCGCCGCGGCGCGGAAGGTGTCGGCCGCTGCGAGAAGGGGACGTTCGCCCGAATCCTTGAGTCGCTTCGCGAGCTTCGCCGCGGTCGTCGTCTTGCCGCTGCCGTTGACCCCTACGACGAGGATCACGCGGGGCTTCTGGCCTTCGCCTCGCAGCCGAACATCGCCTGCGAGCGCGGCGACGAGCGTCTCGCGGACCGCGGCAAGTGCCTTCGGGACCGTTTTCAGCTCGGCGGTCGTGAATAGATCGCGGAGCTGGGCCATCAGGGGATCCACAAGCGACACGGAAAGATCCGCGCGAAGCAGTGCTTCCTCAAGCGCGTCGAGCCACGCCGCGGTGAGCGAAGGTTCCCCGCGGCCGAACAGGCGCGAAAAGAATCCGCCGCGGGTCTTGGCCAGTCCCTGCTCGATGCTCATTTCTCGCAGGCTACCGGTCTAGCCCGCTCGTTCGCGCTCCGCGTCGAGATCCGCGAGCTTCAGCGAGATCACCTTCGACACACCGGCGTCGTCCATCGACACGCCGTAGAGCATGTCTGCGGCCTCGATCGTCGCGCGGTTGTGCGTGATGACGACGAACTGCGTGCGGTCGGTGAGCTCGCGGAGCGCTTGCGTGAAGCGACCGACGTTGCGCTCGTCGAGCGCGGCGTCGACTTCGTCGAGCACGCAGAACGGCGCGGGCCGCACGCGCAGGATCGCAAGGAGGAGCGCGGTTGCGGTGAGCGCGCGCTCGCCACCGGAGAGCTGCGCGAGGCTGCCGATGCGCTTTCCGGGCGGGCGCGCGTAGATGTCAATGCCCGGCTCTTCGGGGTCGTCGCTCGTTCGCAGCGATGCCTGCCCGCCGTTGAAAAGGCGCTGGAAGAAGACGCCGAACTCGCGGTCGACCGCTTGCAGCGTCGTGCTGAACTGCTCGGCGATCGTCGTCGCGAGATCCTCGGCGAGCGAGCGAAGGTCGGTCATCGCGCGCTCGAGGTCGGCCTTCTGTGTCGACAGGAACTCGTGCCGCTGGCCGATCTCGGCGAGCTCGGTCGCGGCGAGCGGATTGACCGGTTCGAGCGCGATGAGCCGGCGCCGCAGGCGCTGAAGGGCTGCGACCGTGCTCGCCTTCTCCTTTTCATCGGGCTCCTCATCGAGCGCGATGCTCGCCGGGTCGGGAAGCGGCTCATCCTCAGGGAGGCCAAGCTCGGCACGCACCTGCTCTTCGAGCAGTCGCAGCGCGCCGGACGCGCGCTCTTCCTCGACCGCGAGCTTGCCGCGCTCGCCGCGAAGCTCCGCGAGTCGCTCGCGCGCTCTCGCGAGGCGCTGCTCCGATTCCCGGCGCGAGCCTTCCGCCGCAAGGGCGCGTTCGCGAGCGAGCTCCGCGGAACGTCCCGCTTCCTTCGCGTCGGCCGTGGCGCGCCCCAGATCCTGCTGCGCCGCCTCGAGCCGCGCACGAGAGTCGCGCTCCTGCGCGACGAGCGCGCGCAGACGCTCCTCTTCATCTGCGACACGCCGCTCAGTCGCGCTGACCTGCTCGCTGAGCGCGTCGCGCACGCGGACCGAGGCGCTCCGGCGCTCCTCCATCGTCGCGGACTGAAGACGGGCCTCCTCGGCTCGCTTCGAGGCGGCGTTGTGCGCATCGACCGCGGCCTGCTCGCCTCGCTCCGACGCCGCGAAGACATCCACCGCGGTGTTGCGCGCCGTCGCCGCTACCTCGCTGTCGCGCCCAAGCTTGTCGCGACGACCGAGAAGCTCGGCGCGTTCACGTTCGATCGCCGCTGCGCTCGCCTCCTGCGCGCGAACGAGGTCGCGGACGTCCGCTTCGCTGGTCGCGAGCCGGTCCGCGGCGACCTCGGCATCCCCGCGCGCACCTTGCGCCGCCTCGAGGCGCCGGTCAGCGTCTTCGTGACGCCGCTCGGCATCTGCGCGCTGCGCCAGCACGTCGCGTTGCGCTCGCTCGGCCGTCATGAGCTCCTCGTGTAGCCGCGCCGCCATTCCCGCGAGCTGCGTGGTCGCGTCGCGTTCCGCGCGCTTCCGCGGCTCGACGATGCGCGCAAGTCCCGGAAGAACGAGCAGACCGGTCGGCGCGATAACCGCGCCGGCGCGCAACGTGGTCGCTGCGGTGAGAGCGGTCGCGTCGTCCGGCGCGACGAAGATCGCGACCCCTTCAGCGATGCGCCGGCACCCCTTGGGGATCTGGGCGTCGACGGATGCGCCGCTACCCGCGATCGCGACAGCCCGCCCGAGCGCAGCTCGCACGGCGTCCGGTGACGCGATGCGTTCGTGCAGCCACGCGAAGCCCTTGGGCAACGGAGGCAGGTCCTGCGCGTCCTCGCGAGCCGCCAGCTCGGCGTCCGCGCGATCGACAGCCTCGCGCAGCGCGGCGGTCTGCCCGCGAACGAGCGCGAGATCGCCATCGATCCGTTGCAGCTCGTTGCGCGCGGCACCGGCGCGTTCGGCCGCGCTCTCCGCTGCGCGTGCAGCCTCGGCGACCTTCTCGCGGGCGCGCGCGAGCTCCGCGGCGATGCGGCTTCGCTCACGCTCACGTTCGCCCCGTTCCTTGGCGAGTGTCGCGGCGGCCGCGGCGAGCTCCTCGTCGCGCGCGAGGAGCGACCGCTCCTCATCGCCCAGGCGCAGCTCGTCGCTCTCCTTGATGAGATGCGCGCGCTCCGTCTCCACGCGCGCAGCCCGCGCTTCGGCGAGGGCCACGCGTGTTCGCGACGCCTCCTCCTCCGCTGCGCGCGCGCTGTCCGCCGACTCCCGGGCACTGCGCGCCGCTGCGGTGGCTTCTTCGTCGACACGCGTGCGGCGCTCGCGCAAGCTGGCGAGCTCAACGGGGAGCGCGGCGAGAGCCGCGCCGGTGCGCTGGCGCTCCGCGGCGATTGCATCGAGGCTCGCTTCGAGCCCGGCAACGCGCTCGCGTGCCGACGCTTCCGTCGATGCAGCGTCGGCCGAAGCGATGCGGCGACGCTCCTCCTCCTGTCGCGCGGCTCGGAGGTCCTCGTCCGTACCCGCAGTGGTCGACTCGCCCTCTACGACGTAGTCGCCGAGGCGGTCGATCTCCTTGTCGACGCCCGTGATCTTCGTCGCCAGATCCGCTCGCTGATCGGCCGTCGTGCCGAACGACGCCTTGTACCAGCGAAGGGCGCGACGGCGGAGCTCATTGCGGATCGTCTCGTACTCGTTCCATCTCGCGGCCTGATCGCGGAGCGCTTCGACGCGCGGCCCGATCTCGCGAAGGATGTCGTTGACGCGGACCATCTCGGTCTCCGCGGACTTCAGCCGGTTCAGGGCTTCCTCGCGGCGCAGCTGCAGCCGTCGCGTGCCGGCGGCTTCTTCGATGACCGTGCGCCGATCGGACGGACGGAGCGCGAGGATCTGATCGACGAGGCCCTGGCCGATGACGACGAAGGGGTTATCGGCGAGGTTCGCGCCCGCGAGTAGATCTTGAAGATCGCGCAGCCGCACGCGCGAACGGTTCACGAGATATTCCGCCTCGCCGTTGCGGAACAGACGCCGGCCCACCTCGATCTCGGTGAAGTCGATCGGCAGCCGTCGCGACGAGTTGTCGAGCTGCAGGAGCGCTTCCGCATGACTCAGGGGCTTGCGCGTTTCGCTCCCGCCGAAGATCAGCTCCTCGTTGCGCTTCGCGCGGAGCACGCGCGCGTTGTTCTCGCCGAGAGCCCAACGCACGGCATCGGCCACGTTGGAGTTGTGGACGATGACGTTATCGGCGACGAAGTTATGGGTTTCATCGACGGACAGGTCATAAACCCACTCTTCGCCTGGCTCGATCGACGTGACTGACTTCACCTGGTCCCAGTACACATCGGAAAAGGCGAGCACGATCAATTCGTCTAAGACCTCGGCGGCACGGTCTCGGGTTCTTCCGACTTGCTCGATTTCGACAAGCGCCCGACGGAGTCCGTCGCGCGTACCGCTGGCTTTGGCTTCGCGGTAACTTCGCAGGGTCGGGCAACACTTTCCATAGCCGATGGTGACGCCCGCGAGGTGCACAGCTTCACGAATCAGCGACGAGATCCCGGGTATCACATCCACATTCGGCTTGGGCTTTGGCCTGAGCTCCTTTAGTTCATCGAGGGCGCGACCTTTAGCACCAACGAACGAGAGGCCTCGGGTCACCGTGTCCAGCTGCTGAATGCCGGCGATGGAGAGCGCGTAGTACGTCCGACGCGTCCTCGCGGCCGTATTTGTCGCGTAGCTCTCGAAAGAACAGATCGACGCGAACACACCAAGGCGCAACAACAGGCTCACCACGTCATGGGCGAGCTTCTCGCTGGCGGTTACGTAGGTAATACGAGCCCGTGGCCGTCCCTGATCCTCCGTGACTACATGGCCATCGCCTTCAAACAACCCTGAAAGAAACGCCCACTGACTTGCGGCGTCGGCTTCGAACAGCGCTGGTGGAATCTCTTTATCGGCGGAAAGTGCCCCGACACGGAACCAGAACACATCATCGAGCAGGACTTCGAGACCACGTGAATTGATCACTGTTGCGAATCGTTCCCGGCGTTTTGCGCGGAGACCGAACTGGTTTGAGACTGCGGCGGCTACGTTGGCGTTGACGGCCGCGTCAGCATTTGAGAACGACACGAACGCGCGGTCGCTTCGACCTTCAGCGACGAGAAGACCCATGAACCGGGAGAGCTCTGGGTTGAGGGTCTTAGGCCAATTAACTGCGAGGCCGCTCTTCGACTGAACCCCCGGAACCGCGGGAGGCACCGTCGCAGCCACCGAGGCCAGCTTTCTAATCCCGGCGGCATCCACCCGCCGGCCACGGACAAGCCGGCGTGCATACCGCGGATTCGTCCCAGCGGCTCGTGCCCACTTCGCACAGGACCCGAACCGGGCTCTTTCTGAATCCGCCCAGTCACGCAGGCCGTCGCCGGCCTCCACATAGACCTCGCCTAGCTTCGTCACTGTTTCCAGGGGTTGTGGCAAGTCAGGGGTTGGCCCATCGGGCTTGGTCGGTAGTCGGCGGGGAAGAGCGACACGGGTCCCCGGCCGAATCTCGTCGGCCCGAAGAGTTCGCACCTTGCCCGATTCCACCGTGAACAGTGGGTGATAGGGCGTCGCAGTGATCGACCTTCCTGACCGAGTCTGAATCCGAATCAAAGAAGGCGGTGCGGAGCGCCTAACGAAGGCGGCGACTGGTCGGGGTTCGAGACGGAGCGTTTCCAAATTCATGGAAAGGACGCGCACGCGACCGGGGTTGTCATGGGCGACCACGCCGTCGTCGAGGACCTCAACCGAAGCCGAATTCGCGAGTGCGCTCTCGACCAATTCTCGGATCGCGATGTCACGGCCGTTGGCGAGAGTCACCCGAGCGGACCCATGCAGACACTTCCCGGAACCGTTCGGACCGATGACAGCGGTAATCCCAGGTGCGAATTGGAGCTCGGTCTTATGTACGAAGCTCTTAAACCCCACGAGGCTCAGGCTCTTAAGAACGGCGTGCGCTTGTCCGCCGCCCTCGATGACCTTCAGCTCATCGCTCACTGCGTCACGAGTTCCATGAGCTTCGCGGCCGCGGCCTCTTCCGCGGCGCGCTTCGAAGCACCTGTGCCCTGCGCGACGTTGCCCGCGACCTCGACTTCGACGACGAAACCGCGCCGATGCTCGGGCCCGCTGACATCCAAGGTGCGATACAGCGGCAGTGGGTGGTGCGCGGCCTGCGCCCACTCCTGCAACAGGGTCTTCGGCGATTTGCGGGGCGCCGCCAGGGTCGCGGCAATTGCGTCACCCATCGTTCGCTGGACGAGCGCGCTCGCCGCGTCGAGCCCGCCCTCGATGTAGCACGCGCCGACCACCGATTCGTAGAGGCTC
>Ga0207646_10000794_pt1 | contig 41086 bp, 41 predicted proteins | sample KBSK5502metaG_FD_184343 | JGI IMG/M metagenome (GOLD analysis project Ga0207646, IMG submission 184343) | Corn, switchgrass and miscanthus rhizosphere microbial communities from Kellogg Biological Station, Michigan, USA - KBS K5-50-2 metaG... | ecosystem: Host-associated > Plants > Roots >... | reverse complement strand
CAGAACGAGTCCGACGACAACGGCGACGACGAAAAAGGCGATGCCGTATTTCGTTTCCATGCCGACGCCGGTGAAGACACCGAACCAAATCCAGTAACGCGGGTCGCTGCGGTTAATCGCCCGGACGATGCACCAAACGCAGCCCATCCAAACGAGCGGTTCAAAAGCATTCATCGTCAGCCAGTGATGCATCACGAGATAAATCGGCACGCAGATCACCGCGAGCGCGGCGAGAGCCTGCGCGAAAGTTCCCCCGCCCATTTCGCGAGCCAACTTGCCGGTGAGCCAAACGGTTGCGGCACCGGCGAGCGCAGGGAAAAAACGCAAACCAGGAAGCCATTCGCCAAAAAGATGTCGCGCGATCCAGGCGACGAGCGCGATTAACGGCGGTTGATCGACATATCCCCAATCGAGGTGCTCGCCGCAGGCGAGGTAATAAAGTTCGTCCCGAAAAATTCCATAGCGGCCAGCCGTAAGCAGATGAAAAAGGAGCTTTGCGCCAGCCAAGCAGAGGACGAGCGTTTCGCCCAACGAAAATCTAAATGTCGATCTTGCGTTCACGAAATTTTGTTCGCAGATGCTTTTCTATTTTCGCCGATGAAGCAACGCATTTAGACTGACTTTGTGAGCTACGAGGTTTTCGCCAGGAAATATCGGCCGCAGACGTTCGACGACCTCGTCGGACAAGCTCACGTCTCGCGCACGCTCAAGAATGCGGTTGCGCAAAACCGGCTGGCGCACGCGTATCTGTTCGTCGGCCCGCGCGGCATCGGCAAAACATCGACCGCCAGAATTTTGGCCAAAGCGCTCAACTGCGTGAAAGGCCCGACGGTTACTCCGGACGGCACCTGCGATAATTGTCGTGAGATCGCGGCCGGCAACAGCCTCGACGTTCTGGAGATTGACGGCGCGAGCAACAATGGCGTCGAACAGGTGCGCGAGCTGCGCGAAAACGCGCGCTACGCGCCATCCAAATCGCGCTACAAAATTTACATCATCGACGAAGTGCACATGCTGACCGCAGCGGCGTTCAACGCGCTTTTGAAAACGCTGGAAGAGCCGCCGCCGCACGTGAAATTTATTTTCGCGACGACCGAGCCGCAAAAAGTTCTGGCCACAATCGTGAGCCGCTGTCAGCGCTTCGATTTGCATCGGATCCCCGCAAAACTGATTGCCGATCATCTCCAGTTCATCGCCGGCAAAGAAAAAATCACGCTCGAACCGGCGGCTGCGCACGCAATCGCGCGCGGTGCGGAAGGCGGACTGCGCGATGCCGAGTCAATGCTCGATCAATTGGTCGCGTTTTGCGGAGAAAAAATTTTCGAGAAGGACGTGCTCAATGTCTTCGGCTTCACCAGTGAGCAAACCGTGGTGGATCTGACCGGCAAAATTTTACACGGAGAAACCGCACCCGCGCTCGATGTTCTCTACGAGCAGTGCGAAGCCGGAAAAGACATGATGCGTCTCATGTCCGATTTGATCAGCTATCTGCGCGATCTGCTCGTGTTCAAAGCCAAGCCAGATGCGCTCCAGGAAGATGTCGATCCTGAATTGCAAAAAGCACTCGCGGGGCAAGCGGAACTAATCGCGAACGACCGGCTGCTCGATTTGATCGATCAATTTGCGCAAGCCGAGGGCCGAATGAAGTGGGCGCCGAATAAGAAGCTGCATTTTGAAGTGGCAATCATCAAAGCGATCCAAAGTTTGAATCAGGCAACGCTTGATGAAGTGATCGAAAGACTGGGTGAGCTGCGAGACGGGAAAGGTGTCGCGGAAAAAAAAACTCCATTCGCTGAGACATTAGTGGCAGGCAACCGCCAGTCCGGCTCGGACTCGCCTGCATCTAAAAGGTCCCCGGCCGAGCCGGCCGCCTCTACGGCGCCGCGCGTCGCTGATTCAGCCGACAGTAACAACGACGTCGAAAACATTTGGCAGCGCGCCTGCGCGAAGATTCCAACTCAGAAGGCGTTTGTCCGGAATTCGGCCGCGGCGGCGCATGTTCTGCCGTGCGAAGGTCGCCATTTCGTTCTCGGTTTTTCACCCGGTCAAAAATCGCCAATGGATATATTGGGCACGGCGACCAACCGAAAGCTTATCGAGGCGCTCCTACGCCAAGTTAGCGGCAAAGACTGGACGTTGAAACTAACCGTTCAGGAAACTTTGCCCTCGAAAAAAGAATCGCCTGTCCAAAGTTCTCCTGAAAATTATGCAGATGACCCGATCATTCAGGAAGCCTTGGAGATCTTCAAAGGAGAAATAAAACGGTGACCTTCACCTGACGCTCACGCGTCTTCCTTTCCCTAGCAGGGAGAGGATGGAGGTCAGGGTAGGAATTTCACATATGAATCTCAACAAATTGATGAAACAGGCGCAGCAGATGCAGGCGAAAATGGCGAAGGCCCACGCCGAACTCGAAGAAAAAACTGTCGAAGTAACCGCAGCGGGCGGAAAAATAAAAGTGACTGCTAATGGCGCCGGCGAAATTCTTTCAATCAAAATCGATCAGGCGATTGTCGATCCAAACGACGTCGAGTTTTTGGAAGAAGCTGTTTTAAGCGGCGTGCAACAAGCGATTGAGCAAGGCAAAGCGCTCGCTCAATCGGAGATGAAAAAAATTACCGGCGGACTCGGAATGCCCGGGCTGTAGTCGAGATCGCAAACCAGATCGCGGCGGCACAAAAGAGCAGATACGCGGCGTTACGAAGCCCAACGATTAGAAAAGGCCAGTATGGATGGCCGTTGAAATCCCAAGTGCCGAGGAGCCAGGGATTGCCGCATAAATACCAATACGAAAAATAAATGTAGCCGCTGACGAGGAGAATCGCCGGAATGAAAAACCATCGCGGGAAAAAGAACCAAAACGGCAACGACCAGGCAAAATATTGGAAAGAAAACCCATCGCTCAAGGCAAGCACAACGATGTAAATACCGGCGATGGTGGCGCAGAGTTCCGGCACACTTTGCGCAGAGCGACGCAGCCAAATGAGGAGAAACGCCAGCGCCACGGCGATTAGCCAACTGTTCGCCAGAAAAAAGAGAATCGGAGCGTGAAGCGCCTCCGGCCAGGTTTGCGGGGCTGCGATGATCGAAAATAAAAGGACGCGTGGTCCCCATGCCGGCACGCCTGCGGTCGTGTGCAAAATTTGTGCGCGATAACCAAGAACGTTTTTCCAAACGATCGCCGGATCCTGAATCAAGCCCGGAACGTAGGTTGCGAGCGCAATAACTCCGCCAATCAATAGAAATTGAAAGCGCCTGCGCCAATCTGGAATGAAAAAGAGGAGCGCCGGAAGTGCGAGCAGCGCTGGAAGTTTGAACCACAAGCTCACTCCGAGCGCAAAAGCGGCCGCGAGGAATTTGTCCTTCGACAATAGCCAGACGCAAAGCACCAAAAAAAAGGCAACCGCCGAATCGGTGTTGCCGTGGTAAGCAGAGAAAATAATCGACAGCGGATTGAGCCAGTAAACTGCAGCGGCGACAAAGCGCCATCGGCACGTCCCTAACAAGAGCAGCAGCAAGAAAGTTGTGCCGGCGTCGATCAACGCAAATGATGCGCGTAAAAAAATTCGAAATGGAATTCCAGTCGCGTCCGCCGCGCGCAAGAAAAGCGACTCGACTTCGCTGATAAACGGCGGGTGATTCGCCGAGGGGTCGCCGTGGTAATAACCAATTAAGCCATGCTCGCGCACATCGCGCGCGTGCCGTTCCCAAATATCGACGTCTTGAGTCCCGCTAGTGAAAACGACGAGATAAAAACGAAGCGCAGCTCCCAGCGCGATGACAAACCAGAACCAAATGCCAGGATGCGAATACCAACGGGTTGGGGTTTGTGTCATGTCGAGCGAAGTCGAGACATCTCTTACTATTTCAGTTTCTCGATATCAGTCAGAAACATTTAGAGATTCCTCGACTCCGCTCGGAGTGACAAACATTGCAAGGCTAGAACCTATCACCCCCTCACCTTCCGCCTTCGCACAGCTCCGGCGTGACAAGCATTCCTCTCCCGAGCAAGGGAGAGGAAGAAGACATGTCGCGGCGTTACAATTTTCGCATTTCGCGTTTGTGATTTTCGTAAGCACACACTTCACGCACGCCTAAGATCGACATTTTCTCGCCGAGCCGCACGAAATTTTCGGCGAGCTGCGCGTGCGAATGCGCGTCAGACGCGGTCGTAAGCGGAATTCCTTTCTCGATTGCGAGTTCGATGATGCGATCGGCAGGATAAAGCTCGTTCACCGGTTTGCGCCAGCCTGCGGTAGAAAGTTCGATGGCAAGATCGCGCGATCGAATGAAATTGAGAGTCTCATTGACGATCTCGCCAATTTCGGTGTTTGGCCGATGACCATGAATCTTAATTAGATCAAGATGCGATAGACAATCGACCAGACCGGTAGCGGCGATGTCGCGCACGCGCCGAAAATAATCGACATAGAGATTGTCGATGTTACGTCCTTCGAATTGCGACGCTCCAGCTGGAACACCGTCGAACATTTGCGTCGGATCATCGAGGTAATGGACCGAGCCAAGAACGAAATCGAGTTGATCCCAATTCTGTTCGATCCACTGTCGTCCCGCGGCTGACGTTTGCGGATCGTTGTCGAGCTCGATCCCGACGCGGATTTTCACGTCCGGGTTCGCCGCACGCAGTTTGTCGATTTCAGCAAAATTGATTCCGGCATGGAAACGATCGTGATCGGTAAACGCGACGTCGTTCAAACCACGTGCGCGCGCGCTGTCGATCCACGGCTGCAACAGTTCTCGCGAATACGGCCGGACTCGATGTCCTTGCGGATGGGAATGATAATCCGCAAAAAGTCGCAGCGTCACGGTTCAGTGAGAAACTTCTGCCGGATGTGAAGGTCGGGATATTTCGGGAAAAAAACGTTGGCAGTAAAGACTTTGCCAGGCGTCAGATCGCGGGTGGCGATGTTTTCCTTGTATTCAACATGCTCACCCGGATTGATGAGGACGGTCCCGGGCTTTTCCTTGATCGCGTGGTTTTCGGACCATTTCGTGAGCACAGCGTCGGCGGAGTTGAGCAATTGAATCTCAATTCGCTGATCGGTCGGAAAATCGAGCGAGATCATGCGATTGCCCATGTTGGTCACGGTCAGCTTCACTTCCATTTGTCGAATCTCGGAAAGTCGCACCGGCTGGGGTGAAACCTGAAGATCGAGAATCAATCCGCGCAATCTGCGGTCGTTGTATTTGGGAAGCACTTCGGAAGAGGAAAATGGATGGAAGATGCGACCGATGAAGCCTCGCTTCTGCAAGGTCGTGGTTGTGATCGGAGTCGCAGTCGTAACGGGCGCAGCAGGCGGCGCCGGCGAAGCCGACGGCTCGGGCGTCCTTTCCTGCGCCAGCAGGCCGAGAGCCGTGGCGAGAACGATGGAAAAAATGATGGCCTGACGAATCATCGACGGATTAAAGACGAAAAGGTAACGTTATCAATCGATCATGAAATCCATTTTCGCGAGTCTGATTCTGGCACTTTTGGCTATTTCTGCCACCGGTAAAGATCGGCATTGCATATTTCGCGTCCACGCGGAGGCGAATCCGAACGACACAGCCATCTTCTCCAGCTCTATTCGCGCCTTATTTTCCGGAAAACAGGTCGCGATCGAGCGAATGCCGCGCTTGTCCGAACGCGATATCGTGGCCTTTTATCCGTATCCGGCCACGGATGGAAATTACGGCGCGCTTTTTCAACTGGATGAGCACGGCCGACTCGCGCTCGACGCGCTCAGCATCGAACGGCGCGGCACTTTGCTGTTTGTGGTCGTCAACGGCCGGCCGATCACCGAATTGCAGATCGACCGTCGTGTTTCCGATGGGCGGATCTACATCGCTTCCGGTCTAACCAAAGCCGACATCGATTTGATGAAAAAGGATTGGCGACTCATTGGACAACGAAAACGATAAGTCTTGATGCGCTCGTCGTTGGTAATGCTGATCGCCGTTTTTTCCTTGCCGCTGGGCGCTCTGACGCAAACTGAAACGGCGACTCCGAAAGAATTCGCGAGCCCCGATCATTTCGGGGTTGTCGATCTTGCGTTGCCGACCGATAACGACGCGATTTTTCACGGTGGCGGTCCGGATTTCTACCAATATGTCGAGCGCGATTATCACGGCGAAAAATCAACGCCGTGGGAAGGCGGCCAATACGGTTTTGTGCGCGATCCCGAGCAAACGAACGCCGGCATCGTTTACACTCGATTTCATGAAGGCATCGATATCCGCTGTCTTCATCGGGACGAAAATCGCGAACCGTTGGATGAAGTGCGCGCGATCGCTGACGGCAAAGTTGTCTACACCAATCTTGTGCAGAGTTATTCAAACTACGGGAAATACGTCGTGATCGAGCACCGCTGGGACGGTTCGCCCTATTTCAGTTTGTACGGGCATCTCAGTATGGTCGACATTCGGACTGGAGATACCGTCCGTCGCGACCAGCACATCGCGGTGATGGGTTATACCGGCGCGGGAATCAATCGCGAACGCGCGCATCTGCATTTGGAATTGAACCTGATGCTCAATCACAATTTCCAGGAATGGTACGATTCGTTCCTCCACGTAAACGATCCGAACCACCACGGCATTTACAACGGGATCAATCTGGTCGGACTCAACATCGCGCAGCTCTACTTAAAGTTGCGTGAGAATCCATCGCTCACGATTCCGCAATTTCTCAGCGAAGAAGAAATTTTTTATAAAGTAGCGCTGCCGAAATCGCGTCACTTCGAACTTCCAAAACTTTATCCCTGGATGGTGAGCGGAAGCGGAACAACCGATCCGAGGTCGTGGATAGTTAGTTTCGCGCGCAGCGGTTTGCCGCTCATAATCGAACCGAGCGACCGGAAGGTGAAACAGCCGGAGATTGTTTATGTGAAACCAAGCTCGCTTAATGCGTCTTACCTAACGGATGGCATCGCTACCGGGCCGACCAATCATGCGCATCTCACCGAACATGGAAAACAGTTGACGCAGCTGCTGATTTTTCCCGATTGAAAATCGATCCGCCACGGAACGGGTTCGCGGTGGCGGACAGTCAACACGAAGTCGGCTGACGCTGGGCGACTGCAACTCCGTGCGGAATTGCGCCAGCAACAAAACCGAGACATTCGACCGCGCCACTTGGTTTTCCCGGAAGCGCGATCACGAGCGAATCCTCGACCAATGCCGCGAGATTGCGCGAGATAATTGCGTTCGGTGTGATCTTCATCGATTCGGCGCGCATGACTTCACCAAAGCCTGGCAATTCCACCCGCATGATTGCGCGAATAGCTTCCGGGGTAACGTCGCGCGGTCCAATTCCGGTTCCGCCCGTGGTCAGGATCAAACCACAGCCTTGTTTCGAAAACGAACGGATCGTTTCCTGAATTCGCGCGGCGTCATCGGGGATCACGGCTTCACAGAGGACTTGCCACTGATTTTTTTGCGCAACTTCCTTCAACGCAGGTCCGCCAAGGTCTTTATAATCGCCGGCACTCGCACGATCGGAAACTGTGATTATCCCCGCAACGATCTGCATAGCGATGATTACGAAGGGATGAAAGTCAGTGCAACCATTACCAAACTGTTATTCAAAGCGTGAATTAAGACCGGAAGGCCGAGTGATCCAGATTTTAAACGAGACCAACCAAGAATTAACCCAAGACAAAACAGCTGAAGAAATCCAAAAAGCTGAAGATGAATACACGCAAACAAAAATGCACTCGCTGGAATTGCTCCCGTCACGCCCCACCACTTTTGAAACGCTCCGAAAAGCAACCCGCGAAAAAGGATCTCTTCGATAACCGGGATCGCCATCGCCACAGTCACCCAAGCTAAAACGGGATTGGATTGAAGAGCGTCTTTAATTAAAGGAATAACGCGCTGCAGCGGAAAAGGTTTATGCGTGAGCTGGACATAGGTCTGCGCGGACACGGCGCCGATTAAGATCGTTAAAAACAGAAGAGACAGGGAAATCATTACGATCTTTGGCCGCCCAAAGCGGGGCGGCCATCGAAAAGGTTCTCCCCATGGTTGGCGCACAAAGCTAGTAGCTGCGACAACGATAATGGGTAATCCCGCGAGAGTCGCGGCCAACAACCCAGTTTGGCTTCCGCTAGGCCGAGAGAGCAACGGTAATAGAAAGAAGAGCGCAACTTGTCCTTCGACGAAAAGCGCCAGCCACGCGAGCGAAAACCAAAACCCGGGAAATGCAGCTGAACGCCCTGGTAAACTGAATAGCAGGAGAAACGTTAACCCGGAAAAATAAAAACCGATGAGACCGACTCCGAGCGCACGCACGATGAATGGATAAATCTCGAATGCTTTTCGAACTTGCTGAGTTGCGAGGTAGCAACCAAAGAGCTCAACGCGCACAGCTTTGTCATCGGGTTCTATTTCGTGCGCCTTTTCAAAGTTTGGGACCGCTTCTTTAAACTTGCGCTCACGAATGAGAGATATGCCTGTCCAGAAGTTGGCATTGAAATCTGCCGGCCGAAGCTCGGCGGCTTTACTCAGGAAGCGGGAGGCATCTGCAAAAAGGCCCAGGCGGAATGAGGCCAAACCGCGCCAATAGTTAGCGTCGAAATCGTCCGGGCGAAGGTTGAGCGCCTCGTCCAATGCCTTGATTGCCGTCGCGTAATTTTTACTTTGGTAAAAAACGTACCCCAACCAGCGCTGACTGACGGCGTCGGAGGGATTCAGCGAGACCGCTTGCTGAAGAAGGTCGCTCGCTTTCTCAAACTGCTGCTTTTCGTAGTAGCAAATCCCAAGCTCTCGGGAAGCATAAGCGTCTTTTTGATCCAATGAGAGAGCGTGATTAAACGCTTCGATGGCTTCGTCATAATGACGAAGCCGAGTCAGACAGAATCCCAGGTTATCAAAGTAATGCTTATTCTTTGAATTGATTGCTATCGCGCTTTGAAAATTACGTACAGCATCTTCGTACTGCTTTTTTATCGCTAACGACCGCCCTGCCAAAAAATATTCCTTGTCGGTCTTGGGCTTCGCCGAGTTCTCGTTTGGGAGTTCCTGATGTTCCTGTCCTGTCGCGCTCAATGAAAATACGGCACAAAGAACAAGCGCGGGAACGGCGAACGTATTTCGAATCACGAAGGCGCGAAGTCAGTTTACTTTCGTTTTCTTAATCAGACGCACATCGGCGATCTGCATTTTCTTATCAACGGCTTTGCACATGTCGTAAATCGTGAGCAGCGCGACAGCGACCCCGGTGAGCGCTTCCATCTCGACGCCGGTCTGAGCAACAGTGCGCGCGGTGCAGGTAACTTCCGCGTGATCGCGCCAGCCGACGATGTCGATCTTCACGTCGCCCAGCGGCAACGTGTGACAGAGCGGAATGAGATTCGGCGTTTGTTTCGCGGCCTGAATTCCAGCGAGGCGCGCGGTCGCAAATACATTTCCTTTTGCGATTCGATCTTTCGAAATCAAATCGAGCGTCTTGCGCTGGAGTTTGATTTTTCCTTTGGCGACCGCGGTGCGAGCGCTCATCGGTTTGGCGGACACATCGACCATTTGGGCGCGGCCATCCGCGCCGATGTGAGAAAGCCGATCCATTGCTCAACCGCCGATAGCGATCATCTTCCGGTCCGGCTGATAATTATTCCGGAAATCGTGTTGCTCGGGTTTGCGATCGACCACGTCGATGAAAAACCGGCGCAATTCGTCATCGCTCGCGCCCGCGCGAAGCGGTTTCATAATGTCGAACTCAAGATAACTGCCGAGGCACGGACGCAATTTTCCGTCGCAGGTCAGACGGAGCTTGTTGCAACTCTCGCAAAAATGGAGGTTCGTCATCGCGCCAATAAATCCGATGCGCTGTTCGCGTCCCGGAATTTGATAATAAGTCGCGGGGCCATTTGTCCGGAATGACGTTTGGGGAATCAAATCGCCGTAATATTTTTCAATCGCGCGTTTCGCTTCAGCTACCGGCAGGAAATTTTTGTCGCTCAACACTTCGGTGGTGCTGACCGGCATCATTTCGATGAAGCGAAGAATCAAATCGTGCGAGCCCGCGAATTCAATCATCGGAACGAGCTGATCTTCATTGCGAGCGCGCATCAGCACGCTGTTCAATTTGATTTGCCCGAACCCCGCGGCAATTGCCGCTTCGATCCCGTCAAGAACCCGCTGATGCAAATCGCGCCCGGTGATTTGCGCGTAAACATGTCGATCTAACGTATCGAGCGAAATGTTGAGAGATTGCACGCCGGCGCCGCGTAAACCAGCCGCCATCGTTTGCCCGGGAACAATTTCGCGCGCAAGCAATGTGCCGTTGGTCGAGACGCCAAGGCTGTTAATCGCGGAAATCTTTGGAATTTCGCGAACAAAATTGACGACATCGCGGCGAGTGAGCGGTTCGCCGCCAGTGACCCGCACTTTGGTTACGCCGAGATCTGCCGCAATCCGGATGAGCCGCAAAGTTTCTTCGTAACTGAGGATTTCCTCCCGCGGCAGCCATTCCTGCAACTCGCGCGGCATGCAGTAGTTGCAGCGTTCATTGCAGCGATCGGTGATCGAAACGCGCAGATAGGAAATGCGATGGCCGAATCGATCTTCCATTGGAACGCAACGTTACGGTTTCCCCGGCGTTGAATCAAGACGCTGAGATAATTGACTGACCACGTCGCGGCTGTATCATTTTTTTATGAAAATAATTTCCAGGACGCTGTTGTTAGGTTTGGCCGGTGCCGGATTGTGCCTAACAAGTTGCGAAACGCTGGAGAACCGGATTTCCGAGCATCAGGATATGTTCAATAGCCTTTCGCCGCGCGATCAGGCGCTGGTGCGACAAGGGCAGATTCGCTCGGGGATGTCGATGAATGCAGTCTGGTTGGCGTGGGGCTCGCCTGAGCAAAAAACGTCGGGCGAAATGCGGGGTCGACCGACCGAGACCTGGATTTACGTGGAAAATCGATACGCGCCATACGGTTCGGCTTATTATCCTTATTATGGATACGGTCCGGGATTTTATGGCGGCTTTGGCGGCGGAGTTGGCGTGATTCGGACGCGCCATCATGGGCGGTTCATTTTCTTTGGGGACCCGTTCTACGATCCTTTTTATTATTCCTACATTCCGCCAACCATTTCGGTCCCCTATCGAACAGTCACGTTTTCCAATGGACGCGTGATGTCGTTCCAGTATTTGGTTCCGCCCTATCGTTAAATTCTAGTCGCGTTAAGACGCGGAGCACGCCAGTGTAGCAAAGAGCACACATGGCTTATCGCTCATTTCGACATTTTCTCGAAACGCTCGAGCAAGCCGGCGAGCTGACACGCATCGCCGATCCGGTCGACACCAATCTGCTGATCACGGAATGGGCCGACCGCGAAATGAAATCGCCCGGCGGTGGAAAAGCCTTGCTGTTCGAGCAGCCCATCGTCGACGGACCTGTTTCGAAATTTGCAGTGGCGATCAACACGATGGGTTCGCGCAAGCGGATCGCGATGGCCCTCGGCCGCGAAAGTATTGATGAGATCGCGCAGGAAATTCAGCTGATTCTCAAAGCAAAACCTCCGACTGACCTGCGCGAGGGTTTCGCGTTGTTGAGACAAGGAATTCATCTCTTGCACGCGCGACCGAAACAAGTTCGCGATGCTGCCTGCCAGGAAATCGTCCACAAGATCGAGTCCGATGCCGGGCGGGCGGATGATTTTTCGTTGCGTGATCTACCCATCCTAAAATGCTGGCCGAAAGACGGCGGCCGTTTCATCACCCTGCCGAACGTGCACAGCCGCGATCCGGAAACCGGCGCGCGCAACGTCGGCGTTTATCGGATGCAGATTTTTGATGAACGAACGACGGCGATGCATTGGCAGGTCCACAAGGTCGGCGCGCGGCACGGGAAACGTTATTACGAACGCAACGAAAAGATGCCGGTCGCGGTCACACTCGGCGGCGATCCCGCGCTGTCGTTTTCAGCCACTGCGCCGTTGCCGGACGGTTTGGATGAAATTTTGTTCGCGGGATTTTTGCGACGCAAATCGATCGAGATGGTGGAATGCAAAACGATCGACCTCGAGGTCCCGGCCGATGTCGATTTTGTTTTAGAAGGCTACGTGCAACCGGGCGAGATGCGGCCGGAAGGACCGTTCGGTGATCACACTGGTTATTACACCACGGTTGAAGACTATCCGGTTTTTCATTTGACTGCGATCACGCATCGCAAGGACGCGGTTTATCCAACGACGATCGTCGGGATTCCACCGATGGAAGATTTTTACATCGGCGACGCGGTGGTGCGGATTTTTCTGCCGGTCTTAAAAATGAATTTTCCGGAACTGGTGGACATGACGCTGCCGGCGGAGGGCGTTTTTCACAATCTCGTCTTCGTCAGCATTCGGAAACAGTATCCGTATCAGGCGTTCAAGGTGATGCACGGCTTGTGGGGGATGGGACAAATGATGTTCAGCAAATATATCGTGGTGGTGGATGAAGATTGCGACGTGCACAACACGAGCGAAGTGTTGTTCCGCTTGTGCGCGAACACTGACCCGGCGCGGGACACAACCGTTATCAAAAACCCGAGCGATTCACTCGATCACGCGCCGAGCGAGCAGAATATCGGTTCGCATATGGGCTTCGACGCCACCCGAAAGTTGCCGGCAGAAAATTATCACCGCGATTGGCCAGAATTGCTGAAGATGACTGACGAAGCGAAAGCGCTTATCGATACATTGCAAAAGAAAATGCGTTGATCCGCGAAGGAGATCAACGCATTTCAGAGACAGCGCAATGTTTGGTTACGGTCTGCGGAACAACTGGCCAGTATCGACGTCACGGGTCAATCCGCCCGGCGGAACTCCGCGCAAATCATAAATGCGTCCGGTGTAAGGACTGCGATACATTCCCGGTCCACCGGCACGTGTCGCGAACGGATAACCTCCCGGCGGTGGCGGGCCGTATTCGCGAGCCCGATCTTCCTGAATGGCATGACCAATCAACGCTCCAGTTGCAGCACCGGCCGCCGCACCGATCAATGCCCCGCGTGGGCCGCCGGAAGCGAGCCCACCGATAATCGCGCCAGCGCCAGCGCCAGCCGCGGCACCCTGGCCGGTCGGCGTGTCGCACGAACTAAGCGCGAATGCCGCCAGCGAAAGGCCGCAAATGAATGTGAAAATGTTTTTCTTCATATCTAAGATTCGTTCAGCGATTCAACCATGCAAATTAAGGAATGTTGCGATCGCAACAGTTGCAATTTTTTCCAGCGCTTTTCGCGAACCGAGCCGCTAAGGCTTAATGAAAACTTTGTTTACAGTCTCATCCACGATCAGTGCTCCCTTGGGCACCCCCTTCCGGCAATCATAGATTCTGCTGGAATAAGGGCTTTTATAGAAGCCGCCGCTACTCGTGGGAACCGCCTGTGCCACGGGATAACTCTTACCTGCAGGAGGCGGATACTTCTTTGCCGCTTCTTCCGGTGTAATCGGCTTTGGGATAACTGCATTGGCCGTCGTCGACAGTTGCGCGTAGCAGCTATCGGCGAAAGTCACACAGGACAATCCAAGAACCAACGCTGCCATGAGGTGTAGGTATCGTTTCATATAGTTGTTTCGATTGCGGCCAGTTGGACGGACGTCTCGGGCAACTCATTCAAAAATGCTTGAGCAGCTGAGCCGTGATCCGGCCGGCCTTTTCCAATTTGTTAAGGCCATATTGTTTTTCGAAAACACGAAACTTGTCCAGCTCCATCCGTCGCAACAACGCCCGGTAAATTGAGGACATGATTTCGGCCGCGATCATGGATTTCCGGTCCTCGCGCGGGAGTGCTGCCGCCGCGTTTGCGAAAAATTGGCGCGCGCGGCCTGCTTCAAACTGCATCAGAGCCACAAAACGCTGGTTGTACTGGCGGTTCTGTAACTCACTCTCCGAATAGTTGAAGCGCGCGAGGTCTTCTTGCGGCAGATAAATCCGGCCGACCTCCAAATCTTTTCCAACGTCACGGATAATATTTGTGGTCTGGAGCGCGAGTCCAAGCTCGACCGCGTATTCTTTGCAGGCTGGATTGCGATAGCCAAAAATTTCGATGCTAACCAGTCCAACCGCGCTGGCGACCCGATAGCAATAGACTCGGAGGTCTTCGAACGTGCCATAACGTTTGACGCTCAGATCCATCTCCACCCCAGCGATGATTTCCTCCAGCATTTCGGGGGTGAGCGCATACTTGGCGATCAAATTCCGCAGATCGGCTGCAAATGAGGATTCGTTAGACCGCGAGTTCCGCACCCATTCGCGCCACTCGCTCAGCCGGCGTCTTTTTTCTTCCACACTAAGATCGACATCGTCGGCGATATCGTCGATCACGCGACAAAATGCATAGAAGGTTGTGATATCGCGCCGGCGTTCGCGTCCGAGCGAAACAAAAGCGAGGGCGAGGTTCGATTTGCTCGTTCGAGTAATTTTAGCCGCGTTCACAGACACTTCTGGTGCCGCTTAATATTCAATCCACGCCTGTTGATAGACATGGCCGGTTTCGCCCCGCCGGAACAAACACACCCATGACGCGAGCAGCCAACCGGTAATAAAGCCGCGGAAGAAAACAAAAATCGATTTCCAGATTATCATCGCGATCAGACGGTCAGCGATGGCGCCGCGCACGATTGCATCTGCCACCGTCAAAAAGAAAAAGTGGATCCCGCAAATCAGGAGAAACCAGCCGAAGCGGCCGAGATTATTTCGAATGAATTCGCGATGCGCGCGGAACGCTTCGCGCAAGGTTTCGTTGTGGAGCGCGAGGGAAATTTGCACTGAGCTGAAAGCGATGATCAATCCGCACATCACCGCGCGCTCGATCGGCAGATAATCAAGCACGTCGGGGATATTCATGAAATAAGCCAGCAACAGCGGGAGTCGGACGATCAGCGTGCTCACGAGCACGACGATGCCGGCCCACTCCAAAACATAACTGAACCGGCGCATGCCAAAACGGAAGAGTTCGCCTTCCTCGAAGCTCAAGCCCCGTATCCAGGCGAAGCAGACTGCGATCAGATAAATCTGAATGTAAACACCGAAGAGATATTCAAAAATAAACGCGACCGCGTCGACGCTGGCCGACACTTGGAGCACACCCTGGGCTGGAAGCAGTCCGCCCCATAATGGAAGCGCCCAATAGATGATCGGCTTGAGCAGCGCAGCTAAAGCGCTGAGCAGCAGAATTAAATAGACGGCGTAACCCCAAAACCGAAATCGCTTATGCAGCGCGCGAACGAGCGCGCCGTTCAAACCCCGCCAGTTAATCAGCATCAGCACGGCCGCGATTGCTGATAACGGATAAGTGGTTGTCGCGTCATCGAAAATTCCGGCGACACCTTCAAGCGTGGGCAGCGGCGCTTCCTGCCACACCTCCATGAATGTCGGCCAGTGCCAGTTTGCCAGCGAAGCGATCTGCGTTAGGTCGACATCCGCAGTGCTCTGAATCGGCGTAAACGTGCAAAATTGAAAAACAAAATAGGCAAACCCAAGCAGGACAAATGTGAGCCAGACACGTTTGTAGCGAAGCAAACAACGAAACCCGTCCCGCAAGGGCACGCGAACCGGATTAAAGAGCAGCACAATGACGTAGCCGCTTAACAACCCGATCAGCGGGTAGACGCGGGACAAACCCGTGAACATCTTTTGGCCTAACGAATCAAGCCCCAATGCGGAACGAATGGCCAGTAAACAAACAATCCGCGTCCGACCAAATTTCTTTCCGGCACCGGCCCCCAGTAGCGGCTGTCGTAGCTGTTGTAGCTGTTGTCGCCCATCGCAAAATAGGTGTGCTCGGGAACGTGAAACGTTTTCGTCGGATCGGACATGGCCAAATGACCCGGACCATAACCTCGATATCCGTCTCGCGCCGCCATCACTCGTTCGAAACCAAAACCTTCCGCGACTTTTCCATCGACATACAACTTCGGCGGCCCGATCCGCAACGTGTCGCCGGGCAAACCGGCCAAACGTTTTATGTAGAACTGAGTTTGATCGCCAATGTCGGGAATATTTTTGGTGCGAAAAACAAATACATCGCCGCGATGCGGCTTGACGAAGTTGTAACTAAATTTGTCCACGAATACCTGGTCACCGGTGTCGACCGAGCCGCGGGCGATGACTTCGCCGCGCCGATAACGCATTCCCGGTGAGACCCTAAAGTCGGCTCCTAATTGCTCGGGTGGACAATAAACCAGGAATTTTTGGTGCTGGCAGATGATTCGCGACCAGGTGAAGAAAAAGAAAAACTTCTGGCGTTGCACTTGCAGGACCTCGTCGTCTTCGCCGGAAACCACGTCGATGTAGTTGCGCCCGCGAAGGATAAACTCAGCGACCTGCCGGACAATATTTGGCGGTTCCGATGTCATCGGGTGCCCGATAATGCCGTTGAGCGTCGGCTGCATCGAACCAGTCGGTATTTTGAAGGGCTGCAAAAAATAGGAACGAATGCCGACCGCCACGACGATCGCGACTAGAATCACTTCGCAATTTTCTCGCCAATGCGACTCCCACGTCACTGGCGTGAGTTGATGCAGTTTCGCGTCCAGCTGTTCGGCGCGGTTTTCGATTTGTTTTCGATCGCGCTGGCGCAAACCGGCGTGCAGACGCCGTACGTCCGCGCCGACCGCGTCATAGGTCACCGTGTCCAGAATATCGCGCTTGTAACGCAAATACTTCTGGGCATGGCGCAGCAACAATTTGCTGTGTTTAACGTAACGCGGCGTGAACATGGTTAAATCGACAATTACCCTTCTGCTCTGTCATTCCGAGCGGAGTCGAGGAATCTCTTACTGTTTCCGGAAATATTAAGAGATGTCTCGACTTCGCTCGACATGACAAGAAGCTTCATTGGGCTTTGAGCACCTCAATAAACGCTTCCTGCGGAATGTTGATCTTCCCGATGCTCTTCATCCGTTTTTTTCCTTCTTTCTGTTTCTCCAGCAGTTTGCGCTTCCGGGTGATGTCGCCGCCGTAGCATTTCGCGGTCACGTTTTTTCGCAAGGCCGAAACGCTCTCGCGCGCAATAATTTTTCCACCGATCGCCGCCTGGATCGCCACCTGATAAAGCTGTCGTGGAATCACTTCCTTTAATTTCGATGCCAGTTGGCGTCCCCTGCCCTCCGCGCGGTCTTTGTGCACAATCGTCGAGAACGCGTCGACCGGTTCGCCATTCACCAGCAGATCGAGCTTCACCAATTTCGCCACGCGATAACCGGCGTGCTCGTAATCCATCGAACCATAGCCGCGGGTGATGGATTTAATCTTATCGTTAAAATCCACCAGGATCTCATTCAACGGCAGCTCGCAATGCAACATCACGCGGCGCGAGTCCAGCGTCTCGGTGTGGTCCATCTGTCCGCGCTTTTCCAAAATTAATTGCAACAGGTCGCCGATGTTTTCGTTCGGGCAAAGCACGTACGCTTTCACAATCGGCTCCCGGATTTCTTTGATCTGGCTCGGATCAGGCAGATGCGCGGGATTGTCGATCAGGATGGTTTCGCCGCGCGTCGTTTCGATTTCATAAATGACGCTCGGGCTGGTCGCGATGATGTCCATGTCGTACTCGCGACGTAATCGCTCCTGAATGATTTCCATGTGGAGCAGTCCGAGAAAGCCGCAGCGAAAGCCAAATCCGAGCGCGACCGAGCTTTCAGGCGTGTAAACAAACGCCGAATCGTTCAAACGCAGTTTGCCGATCGCCGTTTTCAAATGTTCGAAATCGCCAGTGTTGATCGGATAAATTCCGCTGAACACCATCGGATGAATTTCCTGAAAACCGGGAAGCGCCTGTCGTGCGGGATTACGCTGGTCCGTGATGGTGTCGCCGATCTTCATATCGGCAATGGTTTTGACGTTCGCTATAAAGTAACCGACGTCGCCGGCGCTCAGCTTAGGCTGCACAAACATCTTGGGCGTAAACACTCCCACTTCCTTGATCTCGTAGCGTCCATCGTTGCTCATCATCCTGATCGCCTGGCCCGGTTCCATCTTTCCCGACACCACGCGGACGTGACCGATGACTCCGCGATAAACGTCAAACACCGAATCGAACACCAACGCACGTAATGTTGCGTCCTTCGGTTTCTCCGGCGACGGAATGCGGTGCACGATCGCTTCCAAAATTTCCTCGATCCCGGTTCCCATTTTCGCGCTCGCGTGGATCGCTTCCTCCGATGGGATCGCGAGAATTTCTTCCAATTGTCGATGCACTGACGCGACGTCGGCGTTCGGCAAATCGATTTTGTTAATCACCGGCACAATCGTCAGACCCTGTTTGTGCGCGAGATGCACGTTGGCGACCGTTTGCGCTTCCACGCCTTGCGCAGCATCGACAATCAGGAGCGCGCCTTCGCACGCGGCCAGGCTTCGTGAAACTTCATAGGCGAAATCGACGTGTCCGGGCGTATCGAGGAGATTCAGCCGGTAATTCTCACCGGACTTGGCCCGATAATTCATTGTCACCGGATGGGCTTTAATTGTGATTCCGCGCTCGCGTTCCAAATCCATCGAATCAAGAAGTTGATCTTGCTTGTCACGCTCATGGATCGTACCCGTGGTCTCGAGCAGTCGATCGGACAAAGTTGTTTTGCCGTGATCGATGTGCGCGATGATGCAGAAATTGCGCGTCAATTCGGTTCCCATGAAAGCCGCACTATGCGAGCGCGCGGATGCCCGGTCAATCTGGGGAGCACAAGCGCCTCGCGTGCAGGCGATCGCGCCCCCAGACAATTGCTCGACGCAAACCGCATTGGTTATTAACGTAGGATCGACATCATGCCGAAACTGATTCTCACCACCGAAGCGCAAGGCAAAGTGGCCTACGAATTTGTCGAACGCTTGATCACTATTGGTCGCGCGCCGGACAATATGATCGTCATCGACGATCCGTCTGTCTCGAATCGGCACGCGCAATTGAGTCTGAGCGGCGAAACCTACCGCCTCAAAGATCTCGATTCGACCAACGGCACGAAGGTCAATGGTATCCCAATTACCGAAACGGCTCTGCGTTTCGAAGACCGGATTCGTTTCGGCGCCATTGAAGCGCGTTTCGAGCCCGATGTTCGCGGCTCGCAACCGTTGCCGCAACGGGAAATCATCGAAGCCAAGCCAGCCGAGTCGAGCGCGGCGCCGTCCAGTTTCGGAAACGCGTCGCCATTCCGGCAAAGATCGACAGCTCGCGACCCGGCACGCCTTGTCGTTCTAAGTATCGCCGCGATCGCGCTGGTAACATTTCTCGGAAGCATGATCGCCGTGCTTTTCATGCACGCGCCCTGAACTGGAGAGAACGCGCTGTCGTGTCCCAAATATTTGGGCGCCGACAGCGCGGCGCCCTCCAACAAACGCCCTACCATCTGCAGAAATCTGCGTAATCTGTGAATGAATGCAGAAACGCTTATTGCTTTTCGACATCGACGGCACCCTCATTCATTCCGGAGGCGCCGGAGTCGAGGCGCTTAAGCTTGCGCTGACAGAGCGCTTCGAAATCAAAGATGATCTGCACGATATCGAAATCGCCGGAATGACCGATTCCGGAATCGTGATCAGCATCTTGAAGAAACACGAAATCCCGACGACCGCCGAAAACGTCGCCGCGTTTCTCGACAGCTATGTCCATTTTCTCTCGCTCGAATTGCCCCGCCGCAAAGGAAAACTACTCCCCGGGGTGCTCGAATTACTCGAACGATTGAAAACGCGAAAGCATCTCGTGCTCGGCCTGCTCACCGGCAACGTTTCACGCGGCGCGCAACTCAAACTCGGTCACTACGGCGTCTGGCATTTTTTCGAATTCGGCGCCTTCGCCGACGACCACCACGATCGGAATGAACTCGGAGCATTTGCCCGCGCACGCGCGAAGGAAAAGCACGGTCGCGAATTTTCCGCGGACGAGATCGATGTGATCGGGGATACGCCGCGCGATATCTCCTGCGGGAAAGCGCTCGGCGCGCGCACCATCGCAGTCGCGACCGGCAGCTGGAGTCGCGAAAAGCTCGCCGAACACGATCCTGATATTTTGATCGATGATCTTTCCGATGTCGACCGTCTAATTAATACACTCGGTTGGTGATCCACCAGCGATGCTTGGAAGAAATGAGAAAGACGGGGCCAATTTCGCGTCCTATGCCACAAAAAGAACAACCAAATGTTCTGCCGCTTGAGGGCGAGATCGACCTTCACGTTTCGTCGGAGGTCGCGGAATCGTTGCGCACCATGATTGCGAAAAGGCCGAAGCTCGTGGTCATCGATCTTACCAAAGTGACTTACCTCGACAGCTCCGGCCTCGCCGTCCTCATCGAAGGAATGCAGAAGGTTCAAGAGTACGGTGGCAAATTCGCGCTTGCTGGTGTTCAGGAAAGCGTCCAACACATTTTCGAGATCGCCCGTCTCGATCAAGTCTTTCAAATTTTCCCTACCGTCGACGAAGCCCTCGCGGCGAAGTAAAATTCGAGAAATTGTCAGACGTTATTTTGCTCAGCGTTTCGGAACAAAATTTGCTGCAAATCGGGCGAAAATGGCGCGGCCGAATTCCCCACATGTCGTCCCACTCAGAGGCGAAATCGATCTTCATGTCTCGCGAGGATGCGCAGCTCGAAGTAAAATCGCGAGGGTTTGCTCGACGTTTTTGGAAATGTCGAACTGCGATGCGCGTTCGGCAGTTGTCGATCTTGCCGCAGCGCGCCGAGATTCGAAAGACCAAAACTGAATGGCGTCGCGCAGCGCCGAGACGTTGTTCGGAAGATCGACAACCGAACCGTGGACGCCGTTCTCGATGATTTCGCTAAAGCCGTTGTCGTGCGTGGTGATTACGGGCAGTCCGGAAGCGAGCGCTTCCAGGCAGGCGTTTGAAAACGGATCGTAAATGCTCGGCAAAATGAAAATGTCAGCAGCGGCGTAGATGGGTCGAAGATTGGCAAGTTCGCCGACAAAGCGGACCGGCTCTTCAGTAAAAAACCTTCTTGGTTTGTAATCGCGATCGTTCCCACGCCCCGCGACGAGCAAGCGCACTTTGCGATCGCGACACAGCTCCATCGCTTCAATCGCGAACCGCAAACCTTTGCGTTCCCAGCCGGAGCCGGCGAAAAGCAGCGCGATTTCATCCGGCTTCAGTTTCAAATCATTTCTCGATTTTTCGCGCACCGCGGGATCGAACCGAAACTGTTCTAATGGCACGCCGTTGCGGACGATGTCGATCTTGTCGGACGGATAATGATAAAGGTCGACAATCTCGCTTTTCACCATTTCCGAATTGGCGATGACGCGGCCCGCGCCGCCCTTGGCAAAAAGTGATTCCTCGAGTTCCAAAATATCGCGATGCTTGCGATTAAGGCCGCGAACAAATCGTTGCAGCGGTATTTCAAATTTTCTTCGGCGGTTCAGCCAGGCCTGATGCACGCCATCGCCCGCGCGGTAAACATCGCACCGCCAAATGCGCTCCAGACTCATCAAGACATCACAGCGAATTTCTAATTTCTCGAGTTCATCGGCGAATCCGAGCGCCGAGCTCGCCTTCACGCGTGTGATCGAACCGAAACTCCATTCGTTAGTCAGCCAATCGTCGGTCGCAACGAGCTGCGCTTCGTGGCCAAGATCGACAATCCCCTGCGCCAGTCGCTTGAGATAGTTCTCTGCACCGCCGCTCGGCGAATAGCCGCGACGCACTAAAGCAATGCTTAGTTTGCCGTTCGACATTTCAGCCTTACCAATCGTGTCATCCTAACGGAAGTCGAGGAATGGAGCGAGTGGGACGAGCGACATGGATGGTTGCGCCGCAAGGGTAGCGGCGAGAGAGTCGGGAGACGAACGAGTTCAATCGATGTTTCAGAAATATTTAGAGATGTCTCGACTCCGCTCGACATGACAGAAAGGCAGCCACCGGAAAGTTCTGTATCGACGCCACGAATTCTGCCGAAAAGTTTGCTCTACTCGATCTTCGCGCGAATCGGCGGACCGGGGCTCGACACCGATGCATTCGAAGCTTTACGCGCGTCGTATCGCGGAAATTTTCTCGGCAAAGCCATCGCTTACGACAATCGCCAACGCGAAATCCCTTCAAGTTTCATTCAGTCGCTCCGCTGGCATCCGGTCCGGCTGATTTCGTTCCTCGACCGGCCTTATTATTATGGAGCAAAGAAGAAATATCTCGATTGGATCGCATCCCGCCATCTCGAGAGCGGGCGCTACGATTTCTTTCACAGCTGGTCGGGCGATTGCTTGGAAACGCTGCGAGTCGCGAAAAAGAGGAATATTCCGTCGCTGATCGAAATTCCGACATGGCACCGCGGAAGCCAGCCGCCTTCGCAGAGCTACGGCGAGCCAGAGAAGACAGAGATCACCGGTCAGAGGTCAGAAGCCAGATCGTGGAAGTCGCGGTTCTTGCTCGAGCGGGAAAGGTTTCTCGAAGAATACGAACTCGCCACGCTGGTCGTGGTTCTTTCTGAAAAGGCAGCAGAGTCTTTTCGCACGGCAAATTTCCCGGATGAAAAATTGTTTTACCTGCCGCGCGGTGTCGACACCAAGCGTTTCAAACCGGGAATGCGACCTCCAACCTTCCGCGCAATTTTTTCCGGCGCGCTGATCGAGCGCAAAGGGATTCATCAGCTGCTCGAAGCGTGGCATCGACTGAATCTGCGCGATGCCGAACTCTGGTTGCTCGGCAACGTGCACGATGAAGCAAAGCCGCATTTGAAAAAGTTCGGCCGCGAAAATGTTCGGGTTCTCGGTTTCAAGCGCGATCTCGAGAATTATCTCAATCAAGGATCGGTTTACGTTTTTCCGTCGCGTTTGGAAGGCAGCGCCAAAACGATTTACGAAGCAGCGGCGTGCGGCCTGCCGATGATCACAACACGCGAAGCGGGCGACGTTGTGCGCGACGGCGTCGAAGGAATCATTGTTCAGCCGGGAAATGTCGATGCAATCGCCGCGGCGATTGAGCACTTGTATCGTCATCCCGAGATTGTCGCGAGCATGAGCGCCGCGGCGCGACAGCGGGTGGTGGAGAATTTTACCTGGGGCCATTATCGAACGCGTTTGTTAGGCGGGTACGAAAGAGCGATCCGAATGGAGCAATGACGCTCTTCTGTAGCGGCGGTCTATGACCGCCGCATAAATTCCTTATTGTCGGTCGTATGGTTGAACGACTACGCAGGCTCGACGAAACATTCCAGCGGTTGCCGATCTATTTTGTTACCACATGTACTCACAACCGCCGAGCGATTCTAAATAATGCCGATGTTCATCAATGCTTAAATGAAGTTCGGAGAACACGGCGAGACACGTGGCCCTTGGTTGGGATCGTACGTGTTAATGCCCGACCATTTGCATGCCTTCGTCATCGTCGATGACGAGCGGCTGAAACTCTCCACTTGGATGAAGTCACTAAGGAACACACTTTCGAACACGCTACGCGAGAAAGATGTCCTTTCGCCACATTGGCAGAAGGATTTCTTCGACCATATTTTGCGGAGTGGAGATTTGTACTCTGAAAAATGGAAATACGTTCGGGAGAATCCGGTGCGGGCGGGGCTTGTAAAAGCTTGGAGCGATTGGCCATTTGTCGGCGAGATCTTGGATCTAGAGTTCCAGCGAGGCGCAGCGTGAGAAATAATGCGACGGTCGCAGACCGCCGCTACAAAAAATGAAGATTCTCTTAATTCAGCTCAAACGCATCGGCGATCTGATTCTGACGACGCCGGCAATCGCAGTGCTGCGCGAAAAATTTCCTGATGCCAGGTTGACGCTCGTGATTTCAGCCGAATGCAAAGCGCTCGCCCCTGCGATTGCGGGAGTAAACAAAATTTTCATTATGCGTCGTGGTTGGAGCGGTTTTGCGACAATCGCCGCGATCGCGCGCGGCAAATTCGACTATTGTGTCGATTTCACGCGGAACGATCGTTCCGCGTTACTCGTATTTCTCTCGCGCGCGAAAAAGCGGATCGTCTCGTTTCGAATCAAAGTACGTTCAAGATTTCGGACGCGATTTTACAACGAGTTCGTGCCGCACCGGATGCGAGACATGCACACGGTCGATTATCATCTTGCGCTCCTCGCGCCGCTCGGAATACCGAATCCTTCGCCTGCGGTCCGGTTAGAATTGCCAAAAAGCGCGCGTGAAACCGCCAACGAATTGTCGAGCGCGCACAACATCAGAAGACACTTCATCGTTTTTCATCCCGGCTCGGCGCGGACGGAGAAATTTTGGAATGCGCAGCGATGGGTTGACGTGATCAACCACGCCGCGGACAATCATGATGTCGATCTTGTGTTGACCGGCGGATCGTCGCCGCTGGAACAGACCCATATCAGTGACATCAAATCAAAAGTGCGGCATCGCGTTGTCGATCTTTCCGGCAAAACCGATCTGCTGACGCTCGCGGCATTGATCGCCAAGGCGCGTTTATTGATTACGGTGGATTCCGCCCCGATGCATCTGGCATCGGCATCGCGCACCCCGCAAGTGATCCTTTTCGGCCCGACCAATCCGTTTCACTGGCGTCCGCGCGAAAGTCCGGCGTTGATTTTACAGGGAACATCGACATCGCCCTTCACCGAATTCGTGCCCAAGCAGCCGCGGTTGCCGATGAACCAAATCTCGACGCAGGCGGTGATCGATGCTATGGAGACGCTGTTGTCGGCTCCGGCAACGTCGCCACCGTTATGAGCAAGGCAGAAGGCGCCAAAGTAAAACTCTCGTTTTGGGAAACCATGCGGACAGCATGGAAACCATATCTGCGCCTCTACGGTTACGCCGTGCCTTACAAGTGGCGCTTTGCGCTCGGTATCGCATTCGGCGTCGCCTACGGTTTGGTGAACTCAGTCTTTCCAATCGCGGTTTTTCAAGTCTCCAGTTTCGTTTTCCACGGCGCCGTGCCAAATCCTAAAGCGGTGATTGCGCATCGCGAAATGTTAAACGTCGGTCCGAAGATCGATTCGATTGTTTGGATTTGTCTCGCCATTCCGCTGGTGATGGCGGTCCGGAGTCTCTGCTCCTACGGCAACGCTTATTACATGAACTGGGTAAGCAACAAAGTGGTGAACGATGTTCGCAATCAGCTTTTCGCGAAGGTCATGCACCACTCGATGGATTTCTTTAATCGGATGCAAAGCGGCTATCTCATGTCGCGCATCGCCAATGACACGCGCAACATGCAACAGGCGCTGGCGAGTGTGAGCAGCGACGTGTTCAAACAACCCATCACTATCGTCGGCGCTGTGGCCGTGCTCCTTCTGATGGATTGGAAGTTTACGTTCGTAAGCCTCGTTCTCTTTCCGATTTGCATCATTCCAATCCGCATCTTCGGTCGACGCGCACGCGCGGCGGTGCAACGCGAGCAAAAGGGCGGCGTAGTAATGTCGGTAACAATGCAGGAGAGTTTCGCCGGCATTCGAGTCATCAAATCGTTCGTGCGCGAGGAACAGCAGGAAAGAATATTTCGCCGCGGGGCGCAACAATCGTTCGCTCATACGATGCGCACGGTAAAAGCCACCGAAGCCGTCGGACCACTTGTCGAAATCATTGCTTCGATCGGTGTCGGGCTCGCGCTTCTCTATGTTTACGCGGCGAACCTCACCGCCGGCCGCTTCTTCGGACTGATCTCCGGCATCTTCATTATTTATGAGCCGATCAAAACGCTGAGCAAGCTTCACATCGTGATGCAGCGATCGCTCGGTGCGACCACACAAATCTTCTCGATCCTCGATTCAACGCCGGCGGTGCAAGACGCGCCAAATGCTGTTGAATTGGTTTCTTCCCAAGGGCGGATCGATTTTGAAAACGTAACCTTCCGCTACTCGACCGGGGTCACCGATGCCGTGCGCGACATCAATCTGCACATCGAGCCAGGGAAGACCTACGCGCTCGTGGGCGCGAGCGGCGCGGGTAAGAGCACTATTCTCTCACTGATATTGCGCTTGTACGATCCGGTCTCCGGCGCAGTGAAAATTGACGGCCACAATTTGCGCGCGTTGACCCAAAAATCTTTGCGTGCCCAAATTGGCCTCGTCACCCAGGAAACATTTTTATTTCACGACACGATTTTCAAAAACATCCAATTCGGCCGGCTCGATGCGACTACAGAAGAAGTTTACGCGGCGGCGCGCACTGCCTTCGCCCACGAATTTATTCTGGCCCAGCCCGACGGCTACGACACCATCATTGGCGACAAAGGCTGTCTCATCTCCGGCGGCCAGCAACAACGCCTCGCCATCGCGCGCGCACTTCTCAAGAACGCGCCCATTCTGCTTCTCGATGAAGCGACTTCATCGCTCGATACGGAATCGGAGAAACAAATTCAAAAAGCGCTCGAGAAACTCGCCGCCGGGCGAACCGTGATCGCAATCGCGCACCGGCTCTCCACGATTTTATCGGCCGACCAAATCGTCGTGCTCGATAGCGGCAACATCAAAGAAATCGGCACCCACGCGGAGTTGCTCGAAAAATCGGGGTACTATCGTCGCCTTTACGATTTGCAATTCAATCAAGCAACCGCAGTAACTTCAGAAGCCGCATCCAAACCGGACGTGCTCGCCGAAGAACTCGTTTAATTTCCCGCCGGCAAGAACCTAAGATCGACATCCAACACCACCAATGCCCTTCAATTTCGATCTTCACACTCATTCGTTTTTCTCTGGTGACGGCGTGTCCAGTCCGGAAGACTTGATCGCCGCCGCGCGCGCGAAGGGTTTGCACGGCATCGCCATGACCGATCATAACACGTGCGATGCGGTGACTTACATGCTCGAAAAAGGTTTAATGCGTCTCGACGGCCAGTCGGTCGACGGCTTTCTCGTTTTGCCGGGGGTCGAAGTCACGACCGCAGATGGTCACCTCCTTTGCATCGGCGCGGAGCTGCCTTATTTGAAAGGAAGACCAGCGCGCGAAGTTTGCGAAATCATTCATCAACGCGGCGGCCTCGCGATTCCACCGCATCCATACGATCTCTTTCGGGCCGGGATTCGTTTTTCAGTTCTACAGACGCTCCCGGTTGATGCGATCGAAGTTTTTAACGCTGCGACTACTCTGCGTCGCTATAACCGATACGCGTTCAAGTACGCACAGGTCCGGAATCTGCCCATGGTCGCTGCCAGCGACGCGCATCACGCCGCGGCCGTCGGCACGGCGTACACCATTTTGAATACGGAAGATTTTTCCGTGAAAGGAATTCTCGCGCAGATCCTCAAGAGTAACGAACTCAACCAAAAATACATCACGCCGCGCGACAGCCTCCGCAAGACCTGGAACAACTGGTTGCGCCTCCGCCGCCGCAAAAAAATTCCCGAGCTCGCAGCTAAAGACAGCAGCCATAACGGCCGCTAAAAGCTTCTTTAGACAGAATGAACAAAATACTTCTTAATCCAGTTAGGAGAAATTCTGATCATTCTGTAAATCCTGTCTAAAAAATGGCGGCGTACGTGATTGTCGAAATCGAGATTGTCGATCCAGTCGGCTACGAAGAATACAAAAAGCTCGCCAGCGCGACCGTTGAGAAATATGGAGGCAAATACATCGTGCGCGGCGGCAAGACCGAAGTGCTCGAAGGCGATTGGAAACCTAAACGCATTGTCGTGCTTCGGTTCGAATCAATGCAGCGCGCCAAAGAATGGCTCAACTGCGAAGAATACCACGAGCCACGCAAGATGCGTCATCGCACCGCAAAAACGAAAATGATCCTGGTCGAAGGCGTTTAACCGCTGACCGCGCTCGAGCTGAGATCGCACAATAAATTCTCGACGTCGCGTTTGCTGTAAAAATTCCAGATCGGCCCTTCGCGCTTTAGCAATCGCTCGCCCAGATCCGTCATCAACGCGCGGTCGTAGTACTTATTCACGTTTTTCGAACTCAGCTCTTCCTCCAATTCCGCCGCGGCCGGAAAGAATTTTGCCAGCTCGCGACCGCGCGAGGCGATCAAGTCCTCGTATTTGATCAGCGCGCGTTCCGGCAGAAAACGGCGGAACCGATCGTAAAACCATTCCAAGATGTGAATTTGTCGTTCGATCGGATCGGGTGTGTTAGCAAGGTCGCGCCCAAGATCGACATCGAGCTTCTCGCCGATTGGCGAATGGCCGTCTTTGAGAGGAAACCACGCGAGACTGTTCCAGGACGCGAGCGTGGCCAATGGATTTCGAATGATGGCATAACATTCAAAACGTTGGGACAAAACCTCAAGCAACGCCGAGAACGCCGCCGGATGTTTCACCACCAGCGTGAAATTCAGGGAGAGCGGTTTGTCGACAACAACCGGTCCATGTTCGGTATATCGCAATCGCGTACCGGCGCGATTGACTTGATCGGCCGCGACGTTATCTGGGATCTTGCCGCGCTCGTGCTTCGAGATGGCAACGCCGCGCTCGTGCAGTGATGTCCGCGTTTCCGCGCAGAAAGTTTCAATCGCATCCGCCACCGCGCCGCCGTCCCGACATTTCGCAAAATCCCAGACGTTCATCGGCTCATGCAGAGCGACAGTATCGGGCAATTTGTTGAGCAACGAACAAATCAGCGTCGTGCCGGAGCGCGGCGTCCCGGTAAGGAGCACATTGCGCATGGCGCTCAATGTCGCATCTCCTGGGTTTGTTTCGATCGGTCGCGAACGGCGCTCTTAAGCTCTTTGATTAAGCGGTGATGCTCTTTGCGACAAACGAGGTCTTCCATCTCGTCAGGATCATTCTTAACATCGAATAACCGATAGGCCTCCCCCTCCCGATTCAGCATCAGCTTCCAATTGTGGTCGAGATACATTACTTCGAGCGCAAGTTCGGACGTGGCAAAGGATCGGTGCTCGAGTGTGGGGTCTTGGAGCACTGGTACCAATGAGCGCGCAAACTGGGTGTAATTGATCTTTGCTCCGGCGAAATCGACCAATGTCGGCCCAGCATCGAACCACTCAACCAGCGCGTCGATTGTTTTTCCGGCTGGAGGCGATCGGTTTATTTCCGGCGTGCTCACGATCAGCGGAACACGCACCGCTGGATTCAGAAAGTTAGATTTATGGATTAGATCGTAGTCACCGTTCATCTCGCCATGATCGCCGGTAAATAAGATCACGGTGTGATCCAACTCTCCTCGTGCTTCAATTTCCTTAAGGATTTGCCCGATCTGGTCATCGATCAGTGTCACCTTGCCCGCGTAACTCGCCCGGAGTTCTTTCGCATTTTGAATCTGACCGCGTGGAGACTCAGCGAATCTCCGGTCCAGCTCACCCGTTGGGCCGCGGTCTCGTTGCGGAGGCCGTGTGAGCGGCTCGGGCATGTCATCCGCGCGGTACATGCTGGCGTATGGCTCCGGGGTGTCCCACGGTTCATGTGGTCCTGCAAAACTGACCCAGCAGAACCAAGGCGCGGAGCGTTTGTAATTCTGAAGGTAGTTCCTGGCCTGTTGACCGACGTAAACGTCGTAGTATTCGGCTAATGGAAGGGGCGAGGGCCGGACCAGCGTTCTATTTTTCCCCGTTCGTTCCTTTATGTCCGTTTGAAAAGATGCGAGCAAGCCGAGCGATTTCCACCGCGCGGTCATGTGGCAAAGAGTCTCCGCGCTTGCCCGCGGTCCTCTGATTTCGTCCACGTCGTCCAGACCGTAGGAATTCACGACGTATTCGAAGTTCCGCAGGTCCGGCCCTCGTCGATGAAGCGCTATTTTTCCGAACAAGCTTGTTCGGTAACCCGCGTCGCGGATCGCAGCCATCCAGGTAGGCGTCCCTTCCGGCAGTTCGAAGGGGCAGTTGTCCCACACGTCGGTGTTGTGCGGATAACGGCCAGTCGCCATCGACACGCGTGCCGGGAGGCAGACCGGAGAGGTTGTGACGCAGTTCGAAAATCGAACTCCTTTGCGCGCGATCCGATCGACATTCGGAGTTTTGACGCAGGTTCCGGTGCAGCCAAGCGCGTCCGCGCGAAGTTGGTCGCACATGATGAACAAAATGTTGGGCTTCACGGAACAATCAGCGCTTGAAAAGCGCCTTGAAACGGTGGCGGCGATTGCGCCGAGTGTAAATAGCGTCCGCCAACTCGCGATAACGTGCGTACGACTCTGACGCGTAAATTTCCTTTAGATCCCAGTACGAATCGGAATCTGAACTGACGTCCAATCGGATTAGCGTTGGATTATTATTTCGTCCCAACGCTGTCATAAGGCGATGATTGGACGCTTCGAATCGATTGCGCAGTCGCTCCAGGTCAGCATTGCTCAGAAGACTGCGAGTTTCATTAAGGCCGAGACGCCGTGAAGCTTTTTCGCTCGCTCCTTGGCGACGCAGAAAATCGTTGTGGTCGATAGGGGTTTTAAAAGCGAGCAGGTAGGCCAACTCGTATACATTGAGCGACACCTGGGCGCGATCGATGTCGATCAAATCTGGCACGGGTTCAAGTTCGGCTGCAGCGATGAAAGCCCCGAACACATCCGACGCGACTTCGTCGTAAAACACGACCTTGCAGTTGCCGAAAGCGTCGCGCCACGCTTCGTAATTGGCATACCAATCCGGTCGACACAGACGCTCCCCATCGCTGTCGCACAGTCTTGCGACAAACGAGCTGATCTCTCCGTTGATATCGTTCGTCTTCACCATCTGGTTGAAGTAGGAGTCGATCCAACGATCCTGTCGCCGCACAAACAGGACAACGACGCATGGCGCAGTTGTCGGGAGCAACTCACGTAACCGACGAGCATGATTCGGCCGAAGATTTTCGGCGGAGAGCACGACCGATTCCGAGTCTCGTCGCCAATCTTTCAGGAGTTCGGCAACGAGCTGGGCTGGGTTGAGCGCGCTCACATCGATTTCGGGAAAAGCGCGTTGAAAAGTCAGCGATGGGCGGCGGCTTAGCGCCGTCGCCAAGAGTTTCGCATTGCCCGCCATTTCGGCAACGACAGGTAGAACAGGTACGTAGATGCCGTGTTTGCGCAGATGCGCTGGATCAGCGCGCAGCCGGCGTTGCAGATAAGTCGACGCCGTCTTTGGAGCGCCGACGTGAAGAACAATGCGCGGACTGCTCGTCGGCATCACAGCGGGACTTTCACGGCTTTAACTAACTTGCCTTTCTCGTAGCGGTGAAGGTATCCCTTTTCGAGGGATGCAGCATTGCCCGGCAACGGTTCGTAGGAATGCCAAATGCGAATCGACCCGCTGAATCAACTCGCCGAAGCCACGGTAATTGAAGCTCGGAGAAAGCGTGCACGGGTTGAAAGCCTGCATCTCCATCGCCAACGACAGATAAGTCTGATCACTCCACTCTCTGTCGCGATACTTCTGCGCTAACGCCAGCGTCAGATCGAATACCGCGCGCACGTCCGGCCGATGCGGCGTACAAAAGATCACGCCTGAGCTATAGATGATTTGGCCACGCGGCATGACTCCTTCGGTAAGCATGACTTGACGGAAATCGCGAAAATCGGCCAGCGAGTAGTGCGGCGCGGGTACCATTGCGATGCCATGTCTCTCCGCCTTTTCGAAACCGAGCGATACATCGTCAATCACGCGCGTGTCGGCATCGAGGATTAGGGCCGTCTGAATCTGTTCCGGCAGGCAAGTGAAGAGTTCGGTCTTTCTTGCTTTGCCGGAAAGTTCGCAGTCGTGCGGTACGACCGTGATGTTGGCCGATAGACCACTTACATTAGTCGCCGAGTCTGTGATCAGGAATACCGGATATTCGGGAAGCCGGCTTTCGCGGATACAACTCGCGACGCGATCGACGTACTCCGCGCTCCAGGCGAAAAAGACAATTGCGCGGCCAGTGTTCACGGAAATGCTTCTAGTGTTTTTCCGAAAATGATGCACTAAGCGCTTTAGGATCGGTTACCGGAGCTTTGCAGGTGAAATTCTCGCAGACGTAAGCCGCCGGTTTGCCGTCAATCGGCGACATCGCGCCAATCGCTTCGTTTTTTTCTCCTAAGTATTTCTGAGCGTCGCCACCGTCCGCTAGGATCAGAAGCTTGTTCGGCAAAAAATGTCGATGCACTTCTTTGAGGAGCGCTTTTGTTTGCTCGTTGTCGACCTTTCCAGTGATAACGATTTGGCGTGGTTTGCTTAAAGAGTAATCGACCGCGACGAGCATTTGCGGCATTGCGCTGGCGAAATGGGAAAGCGTTGGCGCAAATGCGTCGATTGTTTTCCGAGCGCGTTCGCCCAGTTTCTTGTCGTCGCGAAATTGCGCCAGTCGCAAAAGATTGATTGCGGCAACCGAGCTTGCGGCCGGCTCAGCGCTGTCATTATCGTCTTTCATTCGCAGCACAACGCTTTTGTCTTTGCCGCTCGTAGAGAAGTAGCCGCCGTTTTTCTCGTCGGAAAACAGACGGTCCTGCGTTTCCTGAAGTTGAAGGGCAAACTTCAGCCACTCGATGTCGAAGGAAGCTTCGTAAAGATCGAGAAGTCCTTGAATGACAAACGCATAATCGTCGGCAAAGCCTTCGACCTGACTTCGACCGTCGCGATAATTGCGAAAGAGCAATTTGCTCTTGTCGTCGTAAAGCTTTGCTCGCAGGAATTTCGCCGCGCGTGTCGCAGCTTCGATGTAACGCGGCTCATCCAAAATCGCGGCAGCGCGCGCGTAGGCGGAAATCATCAAGCCGTTCCATGCGGCAATGATTTTATCGTCCAGATGTGGGCGAGGACGTTTGTTGCGGATCGACAATAACTTCTCGCGACTGCGTGCGAGCAATTGTCGAGCTTCGTCCTCGTTCTTCTTAAAATGCTTCGCCGTCTCGGCAATCGTGTGGCGCTCAATCAAAATATTCTTGCCACTGAATTCATCCTGCGGATCGCTTCCTTCCGGCGCGTTACCGTGCGGCTGGACACCGTAGTGAAACTTGAATACTGCGGCGTCGGCACTGAGGGCGTTGTCGATCTGTTTTTCCATCCAAATATAAAACGCGCCCTCGCCGTGCTCCGGCTTTCCGTGTTCGAAAAAGCTGTCCGCGTCCTCCGCTGAGAAAAATCCTCCTTCTTTTGAAGTCATGTCGCGCACGACGTAATCTAAAATATCGCGAGCGACGTCGCCGTATTGTCGATCTTGAGTGATTTGAAACGCGTCGATGTATGCGCTCGCGAGCTGCGCCTGATCGTAAAGCATTTTTTCAAAATGCGGCACGTGCCAGTAACGATCTACCGAGTAGCGGTGGAATCCGCCGCCGAGGTGATCGTGTATTCCGCCGGCGGCCATTTTGCGAAGCGTGACCAAATCCATTTCCAAAGCACGCTTCCCGGATTCGGTCTTCTGGTCGCGCGCGTAGAACCGCGTCAGAAAATTGAGTGCGACCGGGCGCGGGAACTTCGGCGCAGCTCCGAAGCCGCCTTCCTTATCGTCGAAACTCCGAGCAAGCTGTTCGTAGGCGGTTTGAAAAAGCTGATTGTCGATCTTGGCAGCGGTTTCCGGCTGCGCGTTCTGCGATTCGCCTAGGGCCTCCACAATCTTCGACGCCTGTTCAGCAATTTTTCCGTGATCCTGTTTCCAAGCGGCGGCGATCCGCTCGAGGACTTTCTTAAAACCAGGCTGCCCGTAGCGATCTTCCGGCGGAAAATAAGTTCCGCCAACGAACGGTTTTAGATCGGGCGTGAGCCAGACACTCATCGGCCAACCGCCGCCGCCGGTTGTCGCTTGGACGAACGTCATGTAAACGCGATCAACATCGGGCCGTTCTTCGCGATCGACTTTGATGTTCACAAATTCGCGATTCATGATCGCGGCAGTCTCTTGGTTCTCGAAGGACTCGTGCGCCATCACGTGGCACCAGTGACAAGTCGAATACCCGATTGAGAGAAAGATCGGTTTGTTCTCGCGACGCGCTTTGGCGAACGCTTCTTCGCCCCAAGGATACCAATCAACCGGATTATGCGCGTGCTGGAGAAGATAGGGCGACTTCTCGCGTGCGAGTCGGTTGGTGTGCACCGGGTTAGCCGGCTGAATTTCCGCGGCCATGATAATTGGTATCACTGATCAGCTTAACGTGAGAACGCAAAAGCGGAAGCAGTTGTAGCGGCGCTTGTATCAAGCGCCGAATTCAATAAAACAGGCGGTCGCCCCGGCGACCGCCTCTATATTCTTAGATCGAAGTGGATACGACCCATCTCGTTTTCCTTTGTCTCGCGATCGCGGTGATCGCGTTTCTCTATTCCTCGGTCGGGCACGCGGGCGCGTCCGGTTACATCGCGACGATGACTTTGTTTGGACTAGCGACGGGTGTCATTCGGCCGACCGCCCTCGTCTTGAATATTTTGGTGGCAACGATTGGTTCATTTCAATTTTGGCGGGCTGGGCACTTTTCATGGAAACTTTTTTGGCCGTTCGCGCTGCTTTCGGTTCCGGCTGCATATCTCGGCGGATATCTCCAACCCTCAGCATCAGTTCTAAGAATCCTGATCGGGCTTGTTCTGCTTTTCTCGGCCGCGCGATTGATTTTTCGCCGTGGCGATGCCGCTGAAACAGTCAATCCGTCGAAACCAACCGCGGTCGGAGTTGGCGCCGGCTTGGGATTTCTTTCCGGTTTGACCGGAACTGGCGGCGGAATTTTCCTGACGCCGCTTCTTTTGTTTTGCCGATGGGCGCACATTCGCCAGGCCGCGGCCGTGTCCGCTCTGTTCATTCTAGTGAATTCAGTCGGCGGGTTGATCGGATATTTCACGGCAGTTCATTCGGTTCCGAAGCTCGGAATTATGCTCGCCATTCCGGCGATCATCGGCGGCGCAACCGGTTCCCATTTGGGAAGCCGGCGCTTCCCCGCGCGGACAATTTCGATTCTGCTGGCAATCATCCTGACGATTGCCGGCAGCAAACTAATTTTTACGAGGTGACAATTCCACCTTTGGCGCGTTCTTCGGCAACCACGGGTTCGTTTTGAAACCGGTGGCGATTATTTTTTCCCGCGTGGCCCGCAAGAGATCGACCAGCGCCGAAACATCGAGGGCGTGATGGCGCGGGGTGAAGCGCGACAAATTTTTCTCCGCCAACTCGAAGAGTTTAACCGCCGGCCGAAGGCGGCGGCTGTGTTTTGCGTGCGTCGGGTGCTCGAAATTCTTTTGGAGATGCACGAAGGCGCCCGCCGCCTGGATCAGCCCTTTGAAGAAATTATCGTCGCCAGTGTCGCTGTTCAGCCAAAGCTGCTCCAGGACATCGTGCGCTTCATAGTAACGCCGCTGGTTCCAGCAACGAAAAAACGCGCGATAGAATGGATGATTCGCCACCTCGCCGCCTCGCCCCGGCGAGTCCGTCCCGTGGCGGAAAAAATCGACATTGTCGCCTTCGAGCTCGCGCACGAAGCGCGAAATCCTCTCGCCTTTGCTCATGAAGGGCTTAATTTCGTCATGCCTCAGATGATGGGCAAACCGACTTTTCCGGAGGGTCACGAAAGCGTTCGGGACCGCAGCCAAGAATGACGCTGGTGGCGCTGGCAATTATTATCGCCGCAATCGCCGGACTGATTTTTTTTTCCGCGCTTTTTTCGGGGTTGGAGACGGGGCTTTTTTCGCTCCGACCGCATCAATTGCGTCGATTGGAGCAGAATCACCCCTCGCTTACCGATTTCGTCCAACTTTTTCGCGATAAACCGCGTCGCGTTTTGAACGTGCTCCTGCTGGGCGACGGTCTGGTCAAAGTGCCGTTGGTCGTTCTTTGCCTTTTTTTACTGTGGCGCGGGCCGCTGGCCGGACGTCTGCCGCAATGGCTGGCCGCGATTCTGATTTTCGCGATCGTCGTCTTGCTCTGCGATTTAATTCCAAAATTGATCGCGCTCGCCGCGCCCTACCGACTCTCGACCATCGGCGCATTCATGCTCCAAGCCTCGGTGCCATTACTCGATCGCGTTGGACGCACACTTGGAACCGCCAGCACGGTGATTGTCGATCTTCTCACCCCCCGGCGTCTGCGCACGCGCGCGCGATTAAGCGACGAAGAACTGGAAACGCTGGTCGAGATCGGGGAGGAAGAAGGGACGCTTCACGAAGCCGAGGGCGAGATGATTCAGGAGATCATCAAGATGGGCGACAAAACCGCGAAGGATTGCATGACGCCGCGGGTCGAGACTTTTGCGTTAGCGGACGATCTCACGAACGAAGAAGCGATCGCCCAATTAAAACAGAAACGCTTTCGTCGCGTTCCCGTTTACGCCGACACCCCGGACAACATTGTTGGCATCATCGACGTGAAATTGTTCCTGCTCGATCGGTCCGAACATTACACCGAGACATTGCTGGCTCCGTCGTACATGCCGGAAACGATGCGCGCGCTCGATCTGCTGAAGCTTTTCCTGACGCATCCGCAGTCGCTTGCCATCGTGGTCGATGAATTCGGCGGCACCGAAGGCATCATCACCATGTCCGACATCGTGGAGGAAATTCTGAGCGACGCGGCACCGTCACGCGGAGATGTCGATCTTTACATCGAGCCGCTCGAAGACGGAAAATTTCTCGTGAGCGGTCATGCGCGTCTGGACGATTTGAAAGAGCACCTCGGCTTTGAGATGGAAGCCGACGGTATCGACACCATCGGTGGGCTGGTCTTTAACCGGCTCGGCTATTTGCCGCCGGCCGGCGCGAAAATCGAGCTGCCGCGCCTCGCGGTGACGGTAAGGCGCACGAGCCGAAAACGCATCCAAGAACTGCTTTTGGAAAAGACGACGTGCCTGGAAGATCAAACAAACACTGACAGCGCAGCCGCATGAAAGACGCTTTCATCATCCTCGGTTGTTGGGCGATTTCGTTTCTTTTCAACGGAATCGAGGCGGGACTGACATCGATCGATCCGGTCCGGTTGCGACATCACGTAAAGTTGAATCGGCCGGCGGCCGTGCGCCTGGATCGACTTTTGAAGAAACCGGAGCGTTTGCTCGTAACCGTGCTCCTGGTCACAAATTTCGCGGATATTCTGGCGCTGCTTCTTCTGACCCGCGTTCTCATTTTGCGATTTGGCCTCGCCGGTTTTGTTTTCACGGTAATGATCGCGCTTCCGATTTACCTTTTCGTCCTCGGAGTTTTGCCAAAGTCGCTCTTTCGCCGCTTTCCTTTTCGCGCGCTTTCTCCGCTCGCCGGTCTTCTTGAAATCAGCATGACAGCGCTCTGGCCAGTTCTGGCAACGGGTGCGGCTCTTGGCCCGCTGTTTCTGCCAGCGAAAAAGAAACGCGGTCGCTTGTTCGCCGCCCGTGAGGAATTAAAACAAATCACGGCGCAAAGCGAACGCGAAGGCTCCCTCACCGCAACCGAGCGGGCAATGATTCACAATGTTGTCGATTTTCAAAACGTGACCGCACGCGACGTGATGAAACCATTGTCCAAAGTAGCCAGTCTGAAACCTGAGTCGGCCATCGAAGATGTGTTTGATATCAGCCGCTCCAGCGGATTCGATTGCTTGCCAGTGATCGGCGCCAATGGCGATGCGGTCGGTCTGGTGAATGTGCTCGATATTTTGCTCGATAAAGATCATCCGCAATTGCTCAGCCGCTACATGCGGAGAATGGTTACGGTCCAGGAAAGCGAGCCGGCCGCACGCGCGGTCCAGCGTCTACGAGCGGCGCGGCTTGGTCTGGCCGCGGTTGTCGATCAAAAAAGAAATTTGATTGGCGTTGTCACGAGTGAGGATTTGATTGCGCGTCTCGTCCGCGCGTAAACCGCTTTTATTCCAGCGCCACATCTGCAAGTTTCGCGATTCCGTCGCGCGTTAATCGGAACACCGTCCATTCGCCCATCGGTTTCGCACCGAGCTTGCGGTAAAATTCGATCGCAGGCTCGTTCCAATCGAGCACCGCCCATTCCATCCGGCCGCAGCCGCGCTCACGCGCGATCTTTGCCAAATGAATCAGCAACGCGCGTCCGTAACCTTTGCCCCGATGTTCCGGCTTAACGAACAAATCTTCGAGATAGAGTCCCGGCCGCCCAAGCCAGGTCGAGAAATTGTGAAAGAAAACCGCGAAGCCAACCGCCGTTTCATTTTCAAACGCGAGCAAAACTTCTGCAGCCGGTTTCTCGCCGAACAAAACTTCGACGAGCCCTTGTTCGGTCGCGGTAACTTCGTTGGGCGCGCGTTCGTAAGTTGCGAGCGCGTGAATCAATTCGAGAATGATCGGAACATCGTCAACTATGGCCACGCGAATCGCGAAATTATCCGTTTTCATTTCGAGACTGGATTGAGCTGGTAGATTTTAAACTCGGATGTCGCATCCACGAGTGTTGATGTGGCCTCAACATGTTGCCCGAATCGAGCGCAGTAATCGAGCCACCATGAAGTATTTGAGGTTAACACAAGATAACTCGCGCCGTGTCTTCTCAATTCTTCAAGATCGACAATCGCCTGCGCGCTGTCTCTCGGTTCGCCATCGTAGATCCCATTCTTCTCCAAAAAATGCCAGCCTTTGCGCTCGGCGTAATACAAAACCGTTGGATCGCCATTGTCGGCGGCGACAACCAGTGCACTTGTTGGCGTCGCGGTTTTTAGTTTCAACCCGGAGTCACGCAACGGCGCGGCGCTAGGCTGGTAAAAACCGCGTGCATAAACGAACGCGGAAAAACTGAATGAGATCGCCAGCAAAATTGAAGACGCGGTCTTCATTGTGCGACTGGATATTTTCGTGCCAACAAACACGCACGCCGCACCGGCGAACGCGGCGGCGATTGGGATTAGCGGCAATTGATACCATTGGTGGCGGTTTCCATAACCAACGATCACGATGAACAAAATCATCGCCCCGAACCACCACTGAAACATTCGCGCATGAGATGTCGATCTTGTCGCGAACGCGCCGAGGCTTCCGAGAAGAAAAACAAAAGGCGTAAGCGACGACGTCACAATTTCCTTCACGATTTTCAGATACCACGCCGCGGACATGACCTGAACTCCGCCCGCGCCAAAGAAATGGTGCGGATAAAATTGGGACGCGATTTGGTGGGCGTGCCCGTACCAAAGCGCGGAAGGCAAAAGCGCGATCGCGGCGAAGATCCACAAGTCCAAGCGTTGAAATGCTGAAAACTTGAAACGCTGAAAAGCCAGACACGCGACTGGCGCGCCAATAAGCACGCTCGGCAACTTGATCAAAATCGATAGCGAAATTGCGATTGCGGCTATCAAGAACGATGTCGATCTTGTACGCCAGTCCGGTCCGCCAATTGGACGGACTCGTCCCGTGGCGAGCTCGGACTCGTCGATCCAACGTTGAAAGAAATAAAGCCCGATGATGGAAAGAGCGAGCGACGGAATATCCGGCATGAAACATCGGCTAGCCATGATGCCGAGCGGCGCAAAGCAATAAAAAAGCAGAGCCCACATCGCCGCCGTCTCTCCCAAGATTTTTCGAACCAGCAAAAAGAAGAACGGCAGCGAAACCGCGAATAAAATGAGCGCCTGAACGCGTCCAACCCATTCGTGGACGCCGAACATTTTGTAACAGATCGCGGCGACAAACGGCAAAATCGGAAATTCGGTGCCGACGTAACCTGGCTGATCACCGGCCCAATCGATTTGCGGACGCGTAAAATGAAAACCGCCCTGAAAATAATTTCGCGCGATTGCGGCGACGTCGCTTTGCCGCCAGCTCCAGTTGTCGATGTATGGTTGATTGATGCAAATCAACCGCACTGCCACGGCCAGGATCGACATCATAATCGCGAGTCGCGTCGCTCGTGTCATGGATCGCCTCTTGACAAAGCATCGAGGCAAAGTCAATCGAGTAGCTGACCCGAATGAAGACGGCGGCTCTTGCTCTTACCCTGTGGCTCGGCTTTGCCGCGATCGGATTGCGCGCGCAAAACGAACCGATTCTTATTCCTGACGTTGCCGATCCGGCGAAGTTGATTCCAATTTTGCCGGAAGCGCCCGTCGGTTGGACGGCGGAAAAACCCGAAGGCTCGAGTGACGACGTCGGCGGATTCAAAATCACCAATGTCCATCGCGATTATCGCAAAGGCGAAGCGGCCGATGCGCCGACAGCCGCGGTCAGCATTCTCGATTCAGTGGCGAATCCGGATTACGTGGAAGCCACGACCGGCGCCTGGAAGCAAACTAGTGAGACCTCGGAAGGTTACGGCAAACCAGTGACCATTGATGGAAATCCTGGACGCGAGGACTACGACAAGGAACGAAAACACGCGACGCTCTGGGTCATGGTCGCAAAGCGCTACTTCGTCACGATCGAACTGCAAAATCAGGATCCGAAAGAATTGCAGGAGTGGATCAAGCGCGTCGACCTGAAAAAGCTGGCCGAGATTAAGAAATAACTTCACGGTTGCAGTACCGCCGTCTCTGACGGCAGACTTTTAAATATTTCTGCCGATGAAGACATCGGCAGCTACAACTGGTCACTCGTCACCCGCCGCTAGTCACTTCTCTTTGGCCGCTTCGCCGGCCATCGGCACGAAACGCACTGGTAAAATGGCGCGCTCGGCCATTTGGCCCTCCTTTTTCTCGAGCAAGAAGAGTTGCTGATCCAGTCCGCTCCCAACCGGAATCACCATTCGTCCGCCTTCTTTGAGCTGCTGCGTCAACGGCTGCGGCACTTTGTCGGGCGCGCAGGTCACGATGATGGCGTCGAACGGCGCGACCTCCGGCCAGCCCTGGTAACCATCGCCGACTTTTACGTGCGCGTTGTTGTAATCGAGCCGGGCTAGTCGCGCCGACGCATCTTTTGCGAGCGGCTCGATAATCTCAATCGTGTAAACCTCTTTGGCCAATTCCGCGAGGACTGCGGCTTGGTAACCTGAGCCAGTCCCAATCTCAAGAACCCGGTCGGTCGGTTGCAAGCGCAGCTGTTCGGTCATGTAAGCGACAATGAACGGCTGCGAAATCGTCTGATCGTGACCGATCGGCAACGCGCCGTCCGAATAACTTTGAACACGCAGACTCTCAGGAACAAATTCTTCCCGTGGCACCTTCGCCATAGCCGCCAGGACCCGTTCGTCGTGAATGCCACGCGGCATGAGTTGCTCCTGCACCATCCGCTGGCGCTCGGTCGCGAACTCCGAGCTCGAAGTCGCCGTTTGATGGCAACCACTCGCCGCCAGAGCAGCGACGATCAGCCATGGCGAAACGCTTCTCATCTCAACAGATATAACGCACGAACCGTCCAAATGTGTCGCCACAATTTCTTGGTGTTCTTCGTGGCCTTCGTGGTTAATTTCACCGGCCTTTCATGAATGAGGAACGCAAAACTCCCGA